>ERZ506957.53-NODE-53-length-52499-cov-5.297403_pt1 | contig 52499 bp, 45 predicted proteins | sample MGYA00512894_ERZ506957 | MGnify/ENA metagenome assembly ERZ506957
TCACCATCCCTCAAGCACTTCGAAAGAAGTGCTTTTTTCTTTTTCCCTCGGTGTTGACTTTTTCCGCGAAGCAATGTATACTTTATCTAAGAAGCAAATGAGATGCGGAGGAAATCCCGATGAAAAAATTCTTATCACTCGTCATCGCGCTGGCGTTGCTTCTCTGCTCCGCTGCGCTTGTCTCCTGCGGCGATAAAATCGATATACAGGGCGGCACGACGGCAAAGTCGTCGGTGTCGGCAGAGCCGACCTTGGAGACAACCATGACAGGAACAGCAGAAGAGACCGCCAATACTGCGACAACCGAAGCCACATCCGAAACGGTCGCGGCAGATATAGGCAAAGCCACTTCATCCGAGACTGCCTCGCCCGAGACTACTGCATCAGAAAGTGCAGGCACCGTTGAATCCCGCGAGCCGACAGGCATTTCGCTCGACTATCTGACAACGCCGATAAAAATAAATGCCAAAGCGACCGTCCGCATAAAAGGAAAGCCGGATACGGAATATAAAATCTCCGTTTTTTATTCCTCTGCGGCAAGCACCGCAAAGGGACTGGAAGCCAAAATCTCCGATGGCGGCGGCATGGTATCATGGACATGGAAAGTCGGCGCGCGCACAAAAGAGGGCGACTTCAAAATCGTGATAAGCGGCGGCGGGGAGACATTCACAACATATTTCCGCGTGACACACTGACCACATCAAAAAAGCCGAGGCAATGTAATGTGCCCCCTGTCTACTTGACAGGGGGCACATTGCCGAAGTGCGACTGAAAAATCTTAGTTTTTTTCGTGCCGGTCTTGATCAGCAACTACAACTGCTGCGATGCCCAAAAATGTAGGATACAGAGAAACATAGTAAAGAACATTGTCTAAAATGTCATTCACGAAAACAAATTGCAAAATCATTCTTGGAATATGAATAAACAATAAGACGGCAAAAATTTTCAGCAAAGCTTTAGCAAAATCCGACCAAGGGATTTTTTTTGTTAAATAATATTTTAACCAATAAAATACAGTTATTAGTTGAATTATCGGGATGAATTTTAAAATCTTTTGTTTTTTTAATGTCATATTACTCATTCCTTTCGTGAATATTACTGGTTGCTCGATTGTTTACCATGAAACGCTCAGCGATGCGCCAAACGCATATGCTCCTTTAGCTTTAAAGCCTTTTTTACCAATGTCTATGCCAGCGCCAATAGCTCCTACTTCAGCTCTTCTTTTATTTCAGTTTTTCTTTTGCCGCGGCGGCAAAGTATGTATCTCCGCCGTTTTTTGCCGCGAAATCAAAGTATTCGCGGGCTTTTTCCGTCTCGCCCAGCTTTTCATAGGCTACGGCGAGCGAATACTTTATTTTTACATCGCGCAGGGGCGATTCCTGTGACTTATCCTTTATCGGAACGGTCAGCTCATGCTCGAAATATTCTATTGCGCCATCTTCTCCGCGTGCGAGCGCCAGATAATGCTTGCCCATATCCAGCTCGCGCATATATGCGAGCCGCAGAGAGGAGCCGAAGGTGCCGAGGAGCAGTGCCTTTTCCTGCTCGGCGAGAGCTTTTTCCGCACCGTCGAGGTCGCCTCTCTGAAGGCAAAGCTCTGTTTTTGCGCTGTTCCAGAGCGAGCGGAACGCCGACTTTGACGCAGGCAGGAAGGTGAGGTCATATTTATCGAGATATTTCTGCGCTTCATCGGGCTTTCCGAGCGCCAGACAGCACGAGCAGATATAATAAGCGATAAGAATGGCATTATAGCTGTAATCCTTGCATTTCGCATAAAGCGCGCTGTATTTTGCAAGGCTCTCGTTTATCCGGCAATGCCTGAAAAGCACGCGTATTTTGCCGAATTTTGTATTTGCTATCGCAGTAAAAACCGCGGCGCAGACAAAAATCCAGACAAAAACCAAAAATATCAGGAGCACGCTTGAAGCGGGGTTTGTTCCGCGGAAAACGACACATAGCGCAATAAGCCCCGCAATAACCGTTATCATATATGCGACAAAAACGCCCTTATACAGCTTCAGCATAAATTATCTCTCCGTAAGGTCTGTTTCGACGACTGTTTTTGTCGCGAGATTTATTTTCACCGTCTTGAATTCATATGCGCCGAGGGTAAATTCCTTTTCAAAGCCTATCGCGGGAAGCGTCAGCACTGTTTTGCGGGCTTCCGCCGTCGGATTGAAGAGGCGGATAACGGAATCGTCGCTCTTCTCTGCCTTTTTGAATACGGCAAGCGTAATAACATCATCGGAAAGCCTTGCAAATGCGGGGATAGTATCTTCTTTTTCCTTTTCGCAGCCTATCGGGAAGAACGAGAGAGCCATCGGCTTCTCGGCGAGAGCCATCGCTTCGCGCTCTGCCTTTGCATAGCGCTCCGCCTTTTCGCCGGCGCAGATAACGAATGTATAATCATGCTCGCCCTGATCTATGAAAGGCGAAAATCTGTCCTGCTCCATGATATACGGCTTGCGCACGGAGAAATCACTCTTGCCAGCGGAATAGCCGGGGCTGCGTAGCATTGTGATGCGGTATTCGCCATCGAGATAATCCGAGCCGTAGGTCGAGGAATTGATAACGGAAAGCGCATTTTCCCCGTTTGAGAGGATATTCCATTTCTGGCTGACCATTTCGTTCCCGTTTGTGAGGAGTTTTTCACTGCCGTATGCCTGCTGACCGATGAATGTATCGTATTTCTCGGTTTTCAGCGAAAGCTTGAGCATCGTCATCTTCTCATTCCAGTAAACCTTGTCATTTATCGTTATAGCCGTGCCGTGCTTGGGCAGGATATATCTGCGGCAGATGAATGAATCGTGATATTTATAGAGTGCTTCGATTATCGTGCGTACGGCACCGTCCTCGATGAGGCGGACGGCACGCGGCGTTTCCCCATTGATGATACCCGAAAAATCGGCTGCTTCCTTTGCATCCATGAGTGCAAATTCGCCCTTTATCTCGCGGAAAGCCTTTTCCTTATGTGCCCATGAGTTTTCATCATCCTTGATCGCAAGGGGCTTGAGCGACTCCGTAAGAAGTCCCGTTATGCCGTTTGCCGTGTAGCTGTCGATAAGACCTGTATTCATATTTATCACAACGCGCATCTCGCCGTTGTCAAAGGCAAATGTATCTCCCTCGGGCTGAGTGAGCGCGGCAGGCGTAGGGATAAGCTCAATCTTTATATCAAAGCGCTTCATCTGACCGGGAGCAAGAGTAGCGTCAAAAACACTGCGGATACGCCAGTCCACATTGAAGTTTGAAGACTCATGCTCGCGCTGAGAAGGAATCTCGACGCCGTTTTCATAAACATGAGGGAGAGCATAGAGCGCGGGGTTTTTATTCTGGTCGGGAAGCTGATATTCCACCTGAACCGTCTCTCTTACCTCAAAAGCATGCGGATTGTAGACGAAAACGGGAATTTCGCCGTCTGCCGCCTTTTTCTTGTCGGAGCAGAGCGCGAGGAACGCACGAATCTTGATATCGCGCAGCTCTTTGAGTCCGTGCCCCGCAACACCGAGCGAATATTCCTCTACGGCGGCAATGGCGGAGCCGGGGAGAATATCATGAAACTCTATGAGCATGAGGTCTTTTGTGGCGACCTTTATCTTCTCTGCGGGATAATCCATCACACCTGCCATGAAGGCATGTGCAGCCATTTTTTCTGTCATATAAAGCTCGTTTTCAAGCTTTCTGTGTATCGTTTTTATACGCATCTGCGTCGTATAACAGCCTGTATAGCGCGGATTCATCAGTCCCGAATATTCAGGCAGGCTCGGCTCCTTTTCGGCAAGCTCCGCAAAATATGCCTCGGGTGTGGAATGAATGAGCCGAAATTCCTTTTCCTTTTCGGCAAGTCCGGCTATCTTTTCATAGTCGATACGGGAGGGACCGCCGCCGTGATTTCCTATACCCCAGAGCACCATACCGACGGATTTGCCGCGGTTCTTTTCCATCCAGCCCTTTATCTTTTCGTCAGCCTCGCCGCGGTGCGATTCATATGAATTATAAGCGCGGTGGCAGGCAATCTTTGAGCCGGAGAAGCCGACCCATTCAAAATCCTCGGCGGGCAGATCTATCATATCGGGTTCGGGACGGCAGAAGATATATGAATCATAGCCTGCCTTTTTCATTATTTCGACAAGCCCGCGCGTATGACCGAAGGCATCGAAATTTATTGCCGTTTTCGGCTCTACGCCGAATTTATCAAGGAAATAATATTTGCCCGCGAGAATCTGGCGCACAAAGCTCTCGCCCGAGGGGAGATTGCAATCGGGCTGGAGATACCAGCCGCCCATGATATGCCATTTGCCCTCGCGTACAAGCTTCTGTATGCGGGAGAAAAGATGCGGGTCGTTTTCCTCTACCCATTCATAAAGCATGGCTTCATTATGGCAGAAAATAAACCCGTCATAATCATCGCAGAAATCTGCGGCAACACGGAAGGTGGAAAGCGTCTCGGCTATGCCCTCCTCTATTTCCCAGAGCCATACGGGGTCGATATGTGCATTACAGATAAGATGAAGATTATTCATATCGGAATTACCTTTCAAAATATATTTTAACAAAGTGATTGTACCATAATCCGCCGCCGCTTTCAAGAGAAAAATGAAATATATATAAATTTTTCCGCGCGGCTATGTACTTTTCATCGGTTTTGTGATAGAATAAAAGCATACCGAGGGAGGTGTGTAAAAATGGCATTACAGCTCAAAGAAAAAACCGATGTTAAAATTTTTATACTTTATCTTCTCATGAATATAGGCAAGCCGATAGATATCATCACACTCAATGACATAATAATGGAAGATGAATTTGTAAATCAGTTTGACTTCATGGACTGTCTGTGTGAACTTATAGACGCAGGTGCTGTCGATAAGATACATTTCGGCAGAAGTGAGCTTTACAATATCACACACGAGGGCATTATCGCCGCACGCACGCTCCAGAGTACACTTTTGCCGCAGATAAGAGAAAAAAGCTTTCGCAGTGCCGTTCAACTGCTCAGCTTCAAACGCAGAGGCAGCAAGCCCTCTTCTTATATAGAGGAAACAGGAGACGGGCGCTATCGCCTCGTCTGCAAAATAGCCGATTCCACCTGCGCATATATGGAAACATCGTTTGTTTTTGAAACACAGCGGCAGGCGGAAAGGCTAAAATATCATTTTGATGAAAATGCGGAGTTTATCTATCGCGGAATGCTCGGACTTTTCTCGGGAGAGGTAAATTATCTCGCACCGGAAATCGACGAATAATAGGGAATAACAGTAAAAGGCAGGGGCTCCCCTGCCTTTTTGTATGCAATTTTACTCAATGTTGTGATTTTTTGCACCGAAATCAGCGCCTCCGCTTTCAATATGGTTTTCGTGCGCCTCCCTGAAAAGGCGGGCGAAAATCCGGATGTCAAAGAGAAAGAGACCACCCGAGGGTGGTCTCTTTCGGTATTCAGTTATTCAGGAATACTATTATTTAGCGAAGGAAGGAACGATTACATAGTATGTATCGTTGATATTCAGGTAAGTGAATGTGAGAGTCGGGTTAGCAACACCGTATGTGTACTTAGCGCTGTCAAGGTAACGCTTGATAGCGGAAGACTCAACAGTAGATGCGCTCCAGAACTGACCGTTCATCTTAGCGAGAGCTGCTTCCTTAGCTTCTTCGAGTGCAACAACTGCTGCATCGTAAGCTTCTTTGTACTTAGCAACTGTAGCTGCGGAGAGAACACCGCCGTCTCTTGCTGCTTCGTAAACCTTCTTAGCGAGAGCTGCTTCGTTGTACTTGGATTCAGTACCGCCAACGATTTCGTTGAATGCTGCTACGCCTACATTTGTGTTGTCTTCAGCAACGAAGAGCTTTGTAGCGTCGAGGTCTGTGTAGATGAACTTAACGTTCCAGCCTGTGATATCAACATTCTTCTCACCGTCAACTGTAGCAAGGATCTTACCGCCTGTTACGCCGGTAACAACCGCTGTACCGAAGAAGGACTTGTCGAGGTTGTTCTCAAACTTAGCGAGGTCATATGTGTAGTTGTATGTTGTTGTGCCAACGAGAACATTGGACTTGGAGACTGTTCTTGTACCGAACATGCTGCCGAGGTTAGCAAGGATCTTACCGTTCTTGTCAACCTTGTAGAATGAACCGGGTGTTACAATGAACTTGAGGTCTTCAGGCTTGAAGTTCTTGTCGGTTGTATCATACTCGTAGTAAACAGGACCGAATTTCGTGCCGTCGAGGGCATATGCGGGTCTGTCTGTCTTAACGATGTAAGATGTGCCTGTTTCATCTGCATTGAGTACTGTTGTAGCGTCGGAACCAACGTATACGATTGTACCTGTCTTTGTAGGTGTTACAGGCTGCTCACCCTTGAACTCACCGATAACTGTGATATTGGTGATAGTCTTAAGGTCAGCGGATACAGCGATCTGTACTCTTGTAGCGAAGAGTGCGCTACCGGAAGCAACGAGGTTCTTGAATGTTGTTGTGCTGCCGACAACTGTACCTGCAGCATTGCTGGGTGTCATAACGATAACATTTGTGGAACCTGCAACCTTGAGCTCTGTCTTAGGATCGCTTGCGAGAGTTACCATGTAGTAGCCGGGGATGAAGCCGGACTCGTTCTTATCCATAGCTCTGATGGACTTGAACATGCTCATGGAAGAAGTATCAGCCTTCGGGTAGTCAGAGAGCTTGTTGTTGTCGAGCTCTACCGATGCATTGACATTTTCTATGCCGATGTAGTTTACAGTGCCGTCAGCCTTGATGTAGCTGAAGCTTGTAGCGGGTTCAAGCTCTGCGTAGATCACGCCATTGAATGAGTAGTATACCCAGTTCTTTGTTGTGCCTGCGATAGTCTTTGTGCCGCTTGTCTTTGTCATTGTTTCTGCTACGAGAGCGTCGCCCTTAACAACAGCGCCGTTTTCATCGTAAACCATTACGTACTTACCGTCGTTAGCCTTTACAGGGTACGGCTTGTAAGTTGTGGTTGAAGTAACTTCAGCAACTCTTGTGAATACAACTTCGAATGTGTACTTGCCATTGCTGTAGCTCTTTACCTTGTACTCAGGGTTGTAACCGTTTGTATCGGTCGAAACAACTACATAGGAGTACTTAGCTACGAACGCAGCCATAGCGTCGCTGCCTGCAGGAACGTTCTTAGCAGCTGCGATTTCAGCGCCTGTGAGGCCTACAGCCTTGTTAAGAACTCTCTCGTAATATGTTGAGAGACCGTCAACTGTCGGGTTAGCAACAACGGAGAATGTACCGTTTTCTGCATTGTATTCATAGTATGTCTTGCCTTCTACGAAGAGCGAAGATTCGGAAACCTTAGCTACATAGAAAGGATCGGACTTTTTGGAATCGAGCTTGATAACGATGCCGGCGTTCGGCCATGCAAGGTCAGAAGCTTCACCGGCGGATACGGAAACCTGCCAGTAGTAGTTCTTGTTTCTCCAAGAAGTGCTGAGCCAGTGAGATGTACCGCGGCTTACCCAGTTACCGTTTTCGTCCTTAAGATCAGACCAGTAGAAGATAGTCTGAGTCTTAGCACCTGCTGTGCTGGACTGTGCGGTGTTACCTGTAGAGAGTCTCATTACGCTGTAAGAGCCTGTTTCCTTTGTCATTGTGACATAGTAGAAGTTCTTAGCTGTAACAAGTTCGCCGACTGTGAGGTCGTGAGCAACGCTACCACCGTAGATTGCACGGTATGTAGCCGCATTAGCGATATCCCAGATTGTAGAAGCGGAAGCTCTTACATTATATGTCTTAAGAGTTGTAGCGCCTTCATACTTCTGAACGTTGGAGCTGGATATGATCTTAGCAGCAGCCTCTGCAAGAGTCTTGCCCTTAAGAGCATCCTTAACACCGGGTTCGATCTGAGCGTAGTCGCTGATAGCGCAACCGTAGAGTCTCCAGATGTTTGCATTTCTGGGATTTGCATTGAATTTAGCCTGGAGCTGTTCATTTGTAGCAGTTCCGGAAATCATAGCAGCAATCTCTTCGATTGTTGTAGCTGTGGAGTAGTAAACGTTGTTTACAGACTTGTATGTGCCTGTAACTGCGAGGTTTACCTTGTATGTGTTGTTGTCAGCAGACTTTTCAACATTTACAACGAAGCCTCTGCCGTTATCTGCTGCAGCGGACTTAGCAAGGATAATCTTGCTTTCTGCATCGAGAACATAGTTGATGTACTTGTTGTTTACCCATGCGGATACCATTGCCAGAACGGAAGCGTCATCAGCAACCTTGTAGATACCTGCATCGTTGGGAGCGAGTACGATTATTTCGTAGCTGTAGCCCTGATCTGTGATAACCTTTGTATCGGTTGTGAAGCCTTCAACACCTGTGAGTGTCTTGAGAACGATAGGTGCGAATGCATCTTCAGCTTCCTGAGCCAGCTCATAGTACTTGCCGAGGTCTTCCTTAACAGGGTTTGTTACCTCATAGTATGTGTTTGTTTCAGCGTCTGCAAATACATAGTATGTCTTTACCTTGTACTCGTAGTAAGTACCGATATTAGCTACATCGGGTGCCTGAACTGCTGTGTAAGCAGCTGCGTCTGCATCCCATGTGTAGTATGTCTTACCTGCAACAAGCTCTGTATCAGTTGTCTTGCTGTAGTAGAGATCATTTACGTCTTTTGTCTTTACGTATGTGATCTTAGCAAGGATAGCAGCCTTTTCAGCAGCTGTTACAACCTTGCCGCCGTAAACAAATGCTTCACCTGCATTGTAGAGGGTAGCACTTGTGTACTCAGTTGTGCCTGTAGCATCTGTGTAAACGAACTGCTTACCGTCAGCTGTCTTATAAGCATAACCGAAGTTCTTCTTATAGAAGTCTGTGATGAAGCTCATCCAAGACTTGGAAGCTACTGTGATATCAGCCTTAGCACCTGCGAGGGTGTAGGAAACCTTCTGAGTTGTGGGAACATAACCGAAGGAAGGCAGATATGCAACTGTGTATTCGATAGTTGTAGCGCCTGTTTCAGCGTCGGTCTTAGCTACAGGGATAGATACCTTGTAGTAGCCGCCTTCAGCCTTAGCGATAACATCCTGGATGTAGCCGCTTGCATAGCTGAGAACGTCGATAGCGCCTGTACCGAGGTTAGGTGTAGCGCGGAAGCCCTGGTACCACTGGTTAAGAAGGATACCGGATGCGCCGTGACGGTCGGATACGTTGAAGATAAGCTGAACCTTGTTTGTAGGCTTGCTTGCATCAAGTGTCCATGCGTCTGTATTGAATACGCCGTCGCTGCCGATTGTCTGGTTGATGATAACAGCACCTGCGCTGGGAACACCCTTTGCATAGTGGTTGGGATCACCGTCAGGCTTGCTTTCAGCACCGCCGCCTGCGATATTTTCACAGCCTTCTGCGATGAAGAATGCATCGTAGTTTGTTACAACAGCAACATCATACTTGCCGTCGCCGTCCATATCGGAGAATACAGCCTCAACTTCGCCCTGTGCGGCGTTGATGAGCTGAGCCTTAGCTTCAGCTGCTGTGAGCTGAACGAGGTTGCCTCTTTCGAGCCACTTGCCGAGGTTAGCGGCAGGTGTTTCACCGCGCTTAACCCAAACTACATCGCCGGTACCGATTGTATAGTACTTGTCGTATGTAACGCCGTTTTCAACCTTGGATACGCCGACCTTCTCGTAGCCGTATACCTTGATTTCATCGGAGATACCTGTGTAGTTGGAGCCCTTAGCACGGAGTGTGTAAGTTGTGCCCTGGAATACGAGCTTATTGCCGTTCCAAGAAGTTACGTCCTTCTCAGCATTGTAAGCTGTGGGAAGAGCAGCATTGTTGTTTGCTGTGCCGTAGCTGTTAGCAAGACCGTTGAGGTAGTAATCAAGTACTGTAGTACCAACGAGAACGCGGTATGTATCTACAACATGATTGTCTACGATAGAGAGAGACTTAACGGTGTTGCCGGAAACTGTGAGGTTCAGAACGGAGCCTTCACGAACATAGTCGAAGAGGTAGAATACTTCTTCGTTGGCTACGTCAACATTAGCGGGCTTGCCGAGAGCTTTTCTTACGAGCTGCTGGAATGTCTTGCCGGAAAGCTCAACTGTTGTGCCTGTGAAGTTTTCGCCGTCAAAAATCTGAAGCTCAACCTTCTTGGATGTGTCGAGAATCTTGGAGTAAGGAGTTACAACCTGGCTGTAAACGTCATAGTTGCGCTCTGTCCAGTACTTCGACCAAGCGGACCATGTGAGGGACTTTGTAACCTGACCGTTAACAGCTTCGCCGTAACCGCCGGAAATCCAACCCTGGAGCTGCTTGTCGCTAAGCGGCTTTCTTGCAAGTGTCTTGACAACAGCCTTAACCTTGATGGAAGGAAGTGTTGCGCCGAGCTTGTAGCCCATGTCGTAACCGTTGTGTCTTACATTTGCGCCGTTTGTAGCGAGTGTGTAGAGCAGGTAAGCTGCCTGACCCTTTGTGAGCTTGTGCTGGGGTACGAATCTACCAACATTAGCAACCCAAGTAGCATCGATTGCCTTGCAACGGAGCTCAGCAACTCTGATGTAGTTGTACTGCCAGTTAGCCTTGTACCACTCTTCGTATGTAGCATACTTTGTGCGGTCTGCACCGTAGTAAGCCTCGAAGAACTCATCATAGCCCATTACACGGGTAATGATAGCGCATGCTTCTGCGAATGAAATGGTGTCGTTGGGGCGGAAATTACCGTCGCCGTCACCCTGAATGAAACCACTCTCTTCTGCATATGCGATAGCTGCATAGTAGTGATCGCCGGGTTTAACATCAGCGAAAGAGGTGGAATCTGCTTTGTCGTCCCAAAGCTTGTCGTCTACGAATGTAGACTCAATCTTTGCGATCCACATAGCGAATGTGTTTCTGTCTATTTCCTTGTCGGCAGAAGAACCGATGGTATCGATGCCTGTGGATTCAATCCAGTTAACGGCTTTGCCATACCACTTCGTTGTGCCGGAGTAAGCAGACAGACTTGCGCATGAACCTACAATGAACATCAGTGTAAGAACAAGTGCAAGAATTCTCTTGAAGTTTTTCATAGTATTCCTCCTGAATATTTTTGGGCAAGTCCGCTGAGAAGAGCAGACCTGTCGACCTATTGTAATATTACAACAAGTAAAAGAAAATTGCAATACTTTTTCTTTTTTTGTAACAAAGCTGTAACATTACTCGTGTTTATATTCGTATGCTTCCATTTTATTCATATATCCCCCGCTTGTCAATGCCTTTGCCGCTTTTGTAATATACCTGTAATCTGCCTGTAACAAAGTTGTAACATTGCCTATATATAATAAAGAAGGAAGGTTTTTCGAAAATAACAGGAAAGCCGGCTTTCTTTTCTTTCCGCCACCGCGCGCACGCAAGCCGTGTGCCGCGCCTCTGTCTCTGTCTTTCTCCGCCCATCATCTTCGCTCCGCTCGCTCTGTTTTCCTCATTTTGTCATATATGGTGCATTTTATGAATGGAAACAATACGTTCTGCCGCTTTTCGGCATATTTTTCCGCCACGCCACGCACCGCCAGCCATGCGCCTTAGCCCATCGCCCCATTCCGTCAGCGCACAGACCAACCCCACGATGCCCCGTCTCGGCGACGCCGACACACATGCTTCGCATATGTGTCAATCCCCGCCGCACCTTTATATGCGGGCGTGCAGACAATGCGTGCACGAATCTGCTCGGCTTTTTCGTGTGATATGTTCGCACGCGTGGTGTGGTTAAGACTGCGGAGAGCGCGAAACTAACGACTTGCACCATCAGCCCTTTGCCGCACGCACTTGCCACGCATGGCTCGTGCGACTAACTCGTGCACGCGGGGAATGAACCAATGCACGCAGTGCGTTGGTTGGCGTCGCCGAGACAGGGGAAGAGTTCTCAAAGAGAGAGGAACGCTCTCTTTGATGACTTTTGGTACTTTTGGTCACTGAAAAGTACGATAAAGTGCAAGTGCAACAAACACAAACATACTTTATTCAGAAAAAATAACACTACAAAAGGTTGATTCAAATGGACTCTGTAAAAACCACAATACAATGGTTCCCCGGGCACATGGCGAAAACGCGCCGCATGATAGCGGAAAACATGAAGCAGGTGGATCTCACACTGGAGCTTCTCGACGCGCGCATACCGCAAAGCTCGCGAAACCCCGAGATAGCAAGGCTCACCGAGGCAAAGCCGAGACTTGTTCTGCTGAGCAAAGCATCGCTCGCCTCGCCGGACGCCACGGCAAAATGGCGCGAATATTTTGAGAAAACAGGCGAGAGCGCCATTTTCTACGATTGCAGGACAGGCGCGGGCATAAACGAAATAGCTCCCGCCGTTCGCGGACTATGCGCCGAGCGGCTTGACCGTTGGCGCGAAAAGGGCATGGAGGGCAGAAAGCTCCGCGCCATGATAGTCGGCATTCCGAATGTCGGCAAAAGCTCGCTTATCAATCGTCTCGCCGAAAATAAGAAGGCAAAGGTGGAAAACCGCCCGGGCGTCACGCTGAATAAGCAATGGGTGACAACCTCGCTCGGCATAGATCTGCTCGATACTCCGGGCGTGCTCTGGCCTAAATTTGATGATAAGACCGTCGGCGAAAACCTTGCACTGACAGGTGCAATCAAGGATGAAATAATGGATACGGAAATGCTTGCCGTTATTCTCTGCCGCCGCCTGCGCGAGCTCTGCCCCGCGCTCCTCTGCGAGCGATACAAGCTGGGTGAGCCATCTGTAATTGCGGATTTGCAGGACTGGGAAATAGCCGAGCTAATCGGCAAAAAGCGCGGTTTTCTCATCTCGGGCGGAGAGATAAATTTTGAGCGCACGGCAAATATGCTGCTCGATGAATTCCGTTCGGGTAAAATAGGCAGAATCACGCTTGAGCTTCCCGCGGCAAAGTGAGGTAAATATGCTGGAATATACATTTGAAAATATGTATCATGAAAAGGGCTACCGCATGATTTGCGGCGTGGATGAAGCGGGCAGAGGTCCGCTCGCGGGAAATGTCGTTGCCGCCGCCGTGATAATGCCCGACGGGCTCTGCATAGACGGGCTCAACGACTCCAAAAAGCTCTCGGAAAAGAAGCGCGAAGCGCTCTTTGATATAATAAAAGAAACCTGCATTTTCGGCATAGGGGAAGCGACCCCCGCCGAGATAGACGAGCACAATATCCTCGGCGCTACGATGATAGCCATGCGCCGCGCCATAGAGGCTCTGCCCGAAATGCCTTCACTCGCGCTCATAGACGGCAACCGCGCAAAGGATTTCCCTCTGCCGGTAGTCACGATAGTCGGCGGCGATGCAAAAAGCCCCTCGATAGCGGCGGCTTCCGTCCTTGCCAAGGTCACGCGTGACCGCGAGTGTCTCGCGCTTGATGCGCTCTATCCCGAATACGGCTTTGCCAAGCACAAGGGTTATCCGACGGCAGAGCATATGGCAAAGGTGCGCGAGATAGGTCCGTGCCCTGTGCACAGGCGCAGCTTTCTCTCTTTTCTTGATAAATGATGAAAAAGGACAGAAAAGCACGCGGCAATATCGGCGAGGATATAGCCGCGGAGTTTCTTAAAAATAAGGGATATAATGTCACCGAGCGGAATTTCCGCGCAGGTCATCTTGAAACAGATATCGTATGCGAAAACGGCACGCATATACTTTTTGTGGAAGTAAAAAGCCGCAGAAAGCTGCCTTCACTCGCAAAATACGGGCGCCCCTGCGCCGCGGTAACACCGAAAAAGGCACAAAATCTTCTCGCCTGCGCCGCGCAATATCTGCGACAGCATGATGTGAAGAAAAAACCCCGCATAGATGTCATCGAGGTTTATTTTGAGCAGAACGGCAGCTTTCGCGGAGAAATAAAACATATAGAAAACGCTGTCACGGCGGACGCATACGAAAAATAACCGTGGCGGCAGGAGGTATTCATGAATTATATTGATACACATTGTGATACCGCTTTTGAGATGTTCAAGAAAAAAGAGCCGCTTTCCCGAAATTCGCTTCATATATCGCTGGAGGCGGCACAGAACTTTGAAAAATATGCTCAGATAATGGCAATATGGTCGCAGAATGACCTCTCAAACGGAGAGGGCTGGAGCCAGTTTGCCGCCGTTCTCGAAAATCTGAAGCTTGAAATAGAAAAAAACGAAAAAGCCGCACTCTGTACAAGCTTTGCGCAGTGCGAAGCGGCTTTTTCCGAGGGCAAAAGAGCGTTTTTTCTCGCCGTCGAGGGCGGGAATATACTGGACGCAAAGATATGGCGTACAGATGAGCTTTACGATGCGGGCGTGCGTTTTCTCACGCTCGTGTGGAAAGGCGAGGGCTGTATCGGCGGCGCCTTTGATACAGAGAAGGGGCTGACCGCCTTCGGCAGGCGCGTTGTGAAAACAGCGATGGAAAAAGGCATTGTCATAGATGTTTCGCATGGCTCGGGCAAGCTCACCGACGAATGTCTCGACATAGCCGAGAGTACAGGCAAGCCGATAATCGCCACACATTCAAATTCCTTTGCCGTATGCGAGCATCCACGCAATCTCACGGACGAGCGGGCGCGGAGAATTGCCGCCTCGGGCGGTATCATCGGCATAAGCATGGCGCCGTCGCACCTGAACGAGAGCGGCATGGCAGATATTTCGGATATAATAGCTCACATCGGGCATTATCTTGATATAGGGCTGGCAGATAATATCTGCACGGGCTGTGATTTTGACGGCGTTTCATCGCTTCCCGCGGGGATAACCGGTATCGGAGATATCGAAAAGCTCTCGGCGGCTGTGGAAAAGGAATTTTCCGCGGACACGGCAGAGAAGATATTCTTCCGCAATGCAGAGCGGTTCCTTCGCACCGTGCTGTAAAAAAACCGATATATCTGAGGTGCGCATGAAAGATTATTATGATTTATTTGTGAAATTATCGTTGCAGCAGTGCACCGAAAACGACTATGCAGATAAAGCGAAAGTCCGACTGCACAATGCGGCTTTCAAAAAGCTTTATAAATTGCAGGATGAAATGAAGCGGAATATGAGCAAAGAAGCACTGCTTATGTTACTTAATCACTAAGATGACAGGGTGAAAGTCAATGCGGCTTCTTTCTGCCTGCAATGGGGTATTTTAATCGGGCAATCCGTGCAGACATTGAAAAAGGCAGCCGATACTTCCGGCGATCGGACAATACGCCTTTCGGCAGAAACGCTGCTGCAGAAGTGTCAATGACAGCCGACAAGCGGGGGCATGGATTTCATTTAAGTACGATAAGAGAAAAGTTTACCTATATTTCTATACGGCGGCAGCAAGCCACCGCCCTACAAAAAAATCCAAATATAGCCAAAAGAAAAAGCAAAAATGCACTCTTCATCCCGTCAGCGCACGAACTTCCCAATTTCCGCACCCAAACTTGAACCGCGAGATTCGCCATAGCCTGACATGGCACAGCAGCGAATCCGAGTCGGCGCTTGAGCATTTCGAACCTGTAGCCGTGGCTAAGCTATGGCGGGACGGTCGGGGCATTTTGTTCGCACTGGTCGCCGCGAGGCGACAGGGGGAGATATATAAGAGGTGGAACGCCTCTTATATGACTTTTGGTACTTTTGGTCATGCAAAAGTACGATAAACACAAAGAATTTTCAAGTCTTTTTTATAAAAGACACCTCATCCGTCAGCCTGTGGCTGACACCTTCTCCCGCTGGAGAAGGCTCTCTATCCGCTTTTTCTTTTGCATATACAGGCGCAAAAGAAAAAGCTACCAAAAAGAAAACGCCGGAAGGAGATTTCGCGCTCTGCGGAGCGCGACAAGAGCTACGCGCTCTTGACTGCGCCGCCTTCCCCAAAAGGCGGGCGAAAACTTTAGTCGGCGGGCGAAAACTTTGATTTGAATATTAAATTTGCCGCAAAAAACAAGCCGCGGCAATGTGCCGCGGACTGTTTTCATTATAAATAAACCCTGCTTAAATATTCTTCTGTCTGAAAGTAGCACAGACCGTATCCGTGCAGGAGGTTGCATAGCTCGGTCCGACGCTTATTTTCTCTGCCGTGCAGTGGCATTCGCCGTCATGGTAATAACAGTTTGTCACATCGCAGGCAACTCCCTTGTTTTCCTTGCAGGTCTTGCAGGTGCAGGTATCTTTTCTTGTATTATCCATAATAATTTTTACCCCTTTCTTTCGGGTAAAAATATTTTGCGCAGTTATTTTTATATTATACTTAAAAAGCTGATTGAAAAAAGCGTTATTTTCGCTTGACGCATTATTAAAATTTTGATTTATCATGTCCCGTTTTGCGCGGTGTGTGCATTTTCGGGGCGGCTAATAAAGGAGAATGAAATTGGCATTATTTACAATAGGTGATCTGCATCTTTCCCTTTCCGCCGCAAAGCCGATGGATGTTTTCGGCCCGCGATGGGAAAATTATACGGAAAAAATCAAGGCAGGCTGGGAAAATACCGTCGGCGAGAACGATACCGTTCTCGTGGCGGGTGATATCTCATGGGCAATGAATGCAGAGGAGCTGAAGCCCGATTTTGATTTCATCGAGGCGCTCCCCGGCAAAAAAATCCTGCTCAAGGGCAATCACGACTACTGGTGGCAGACGCAGGCAAAGCTTGATAAATTTCTTGCGGCAGGCGGATATAAAACCATCTCCTTCCTCCATAACAATGCCTATATCTGTGAGGATTTCATCCTCTGCGGTTCACGCGGCTGGTATGACGAGAGCAAGGATAATCTCGTGAAAAACGCCAGCAATACAAAAATAATCGCACGTGAGGTTCAGCGTATAAAATTCAGCCTTGATGCAGGCTCGGCGCTTGAGGACGCAGCTCATCCGCGCGAGAAAATCATGTTTCTTCATTTTCCCGCCATATTCAAGGGCTATATGTGCGATGAAATAATCGCCACGCTTTATAAATACGGGATTGAACGCTGCTATTACGGACATATCCACGGAAATTACGAGGCACCGCCCGTGATAAATTATGCCGATATCGACTTCACACTCGTTTCTTCCGACTATCTCGGCTTTATTCCCATGAAAATAGCGCCGAAAAAGGAAAAATAACAGTTGACTTTACGGCAAAAAAATGGTATAATATATAATGTATGTAAAAATGACAATTTTTAAGGTCGCGGAGGCATTTTTCGCATCCGGACCCGAGAAAGGAATTTCAAAAAATGAAGCTTCTTAATGTAAAAGACATTGCAACAAACGAAAAGGAAATCGAATTTTCCATCGACCGTGCCGCATTTGATGCGGAAGTAAATAATGTTTATAAGAAAAACGCTTCCAAATTCAATGTTCCCGGCTTCCGCCGCGGAAAGGCTCCCAAGGCATTTATCGAAAAAATGTACGGCGAGGGCGTTTTCTATGAGGATGCGCTCAATAACCTTCTCCCGAAGGAATATGAGGCTGCTCTCGCAGAGACAAAGCTCGATACGGTCAGCCGCCCCGAGATAGACATCAAATCTATTGACGAAAGCGGCGTTGTCATCACGGCAAAGGTATTTGTCCGTCCTCTCCTCACGGTGACCGAATACAAGGGTCTCAAGGCTACAAGAGAGAACGTTTCCGTTGCCGATGAGGCGGTTGACGCCGAGATAGAAAAGGTTCGCGAGAGAAATGCCCGCGTGCTCGAAATCTCCGACAGACCCGCGCAGAACGGCGACGAGGTAGTATTTGATTTCGACGGCTATGCAGACGGCAAGGCTTTTGAAGGCGGCAAGGCAGAGAATTATTCTCTCAAGCTCGGCTCCGGTCAGTTTATCCCCGGTTTTGAAGAGCAGATAGTCGGCAAGAGCATCGGCGAAGATTTTGATGTAAATGTTACCTTCCCGAATGAATACCATGCCTCCGAGCTTGCAGGCAAGCCCGCAGTATTCAAGTGCAAGATCCATGAGATAAAGGAAAGCCGCCTCCCCGAGCTTGACGACGAATTTGCAAAGGATGTTTCCGAATTTGATACGCTCGCTGAATATAAGGCAAGCGTAAAGGCAAAAATGGAAGAGAGCGCCAACAAGACAGCGGATGCCGCAGTCGATGAGCAGCTCATGGCTGAGCTTATAGCAAAGACCGAGGGCGATATTCCCGAGGTTATGTTTGAAAACGAAACAGACGCGGCTCTTCGCGACTATGAGATGCGTCTGCGCTACAGCGGTCTCGACCTCAATACATTCCTCGGCTATACGGGCAAAACCATGGAGCAGCTCCGCGAAGATTTCCGTCCGCAGGCTATCAAGCAGGTTAAGTCCAGACTCGCTCTCGAGGCTATAGCAAGAGCCGAAAATCTTGAAGCTACCGATGAGGATATCGAGGCAGAGTTCGGTAAGATTGCCGAAGCATACGGCATGGAAGTCGAAAAAATCAAGGAAAATATTCCCGCAGAATCCATCCGCGAGGATGTTCTCGTAGGCAAGGCAGCGCTTCTTGTCCGTGACAACGCCGTTATCACAAAGCAGCGCAAGAAGAGCACGGCAAAGAAAACCGCAAAGAAAGAAGCTCCCGCTGAGGAAGCTTCCGCCGAGGAAGCTCCCGCTGAGGAGAAAGCTTCCGAGAGCGAAGACAAATAATGAATTTTTGAATTCGCAGGCATTTTTGTCCTGCGAATTTGATTAAATGCGAAAAAGCGCGAAAAAGTGCATTTTCAGGCAAAAAATACGAAAATACGGAGGTTTTTATAATGTTGGTACCATATGTTGTGGAGCAGACAGGCAGGGGCGAGCGTTCATACGATATCTATTCCCGCCTTCTCAATGACAGAATAATATTTCTTTCCGATGAAGTAAACGATGCTACGGCATCGCTCGTAGTAGCCCAGCTTCTCTATCTCGAGGCGCAGGACAATACAAAGGATATCAGTCTCTATATCAACAGCCCCGGCGGCTCCGTCAGCGCAGGCTTTGCTATATTCGATACGATGAACTTCATCAAATGCGATGTTTCCACCATCTGCGTAGGCATGGCGGCAAGCATGGGCGCATTTCTTCTCGCCGCAGGCGCAAAGGGCAAGAGATATGCCCTGCCGAACAGTGAAATAATGATTCATCAGCCGCTCGGCGGTATGCAGGGTCAGGCAAGCGATATGAAAATCCATGCCGACCATATCATCAAAACGCGCGAGCGTCTGAATACCATTCTTTCCGAGCGCACGGGCAAGAGCATAGAAGAAATAACACGCGATACCGAGCGCGATAATTTCCTTTCCGCCGCAGAAGCCGCGGAATACGGACTTATCGACAAGGTTATCGACAAAAGACTTTAAAACAAAACCGGCAGACTGTCGGTGAACGGAGGAAAAAGTGGCGGACAAGAAGAAAAAGACAAATGAACCGGAAAACCGCTGCGCATTTTGCGGAATACCCGAAAGTCAGGCGGCAGGGCTTGTTCCCTCGCTGATACCCGGGATTTATATATGCGACGACTGCGTAGTCCGCGCAAAGCGAATGATAGATGACTACATGGAGGGAGCGCCGGACGGCGAAATACCGCCGCTTACCGAGCTGCCCAAGCCTGCCGAGCTGAAAGCAAAGCTTGATGAATATGTCATCGGTCAGGACGCGGCAAAAAAGGCGCTCTGCGTCGCCGTATACAATCATTACAAGCGAATTTCCGCGCTGAAGGGTAAAAAGAAGGATGACGGCGTGGAAATTCAGAAAAGCAATGTACTGCTCATAGGTCCTACAGGCGTGGGCAAGACTTTTCTTGCGCAGACGCTGGCAAAGCTCCTGAAGGTTCCTTTTGCCATAGCCGATGCCACGACACTCACGGAAGCGGGTTATGTCGGCGAGGATGTGGAAAACATATTGCTCCGTCTCATTCAGGCGGCGGATTATGATGTGGAGCTTGCACAAAAAGGTATTATTTATATCGACGAAATAGACAAAATCTCGCGCAAGAGTGAAAACCGCTCTATCACACGCGATGTTTCGGGCGAGGGCGTCCAGCAGGCACTGCTGAAGATTCTCGAGGGCACTGTGGCAAATGTGCCTCCGCAGGGCGGCAGAAAGCACCCGGGGCAGGATTTCATTCAGATAAATACGGAAAATATCCTCTTTATCTGCGGCGGCGCTTTTGACGGGCTGGAGCAGATAATAGAGCAAAGAAACGGCAAGCAGTCGATAGGCTTCCGCGGCGAAGAAAAGAAGCCGGAAAACAAAAATGCGACCTTCATAGATGTTACGCCGCATGATATCGTGAAATACGGGCTCATACCCGAAATGGTAGGCAGACTGCCTGTAATCGTCGGTCTGGAAAAGCTTGATGCGGAAGCGCTCACCCGCATACTCCGCGAGCCGAAAAATTCGCTTATCAAGCAGTATGTTAAGCTTTTCAAGATGGATAATCTGAAGCTGGAAATAACAGACGGCGCCGTCAAGAAGATAGCCGAGCTTGCCATAGCACGTAATGCCGGCGCACGCGGTCTGCGCTCCATAATGGAGGAAATAATGCTCCCCGCAATGTATGAAGCACCCTCTATGAAGGATATTTCGGGCGTAAAAGTAGATCTTGATACCGTAGAGACGAAGAAAATAAAGTACCTCAAAAAAGAGGCATAAAAATATCCGCCTGAAATACGGCGGATATTTTTTGCTTATTTGGCTCTCTTAATGTTGGCTCTCCATGGGTAAAGTTTTCACGCACCATCATTAAAGTTTTCGCCCGCCTTTTGGGGAGGCGGCTGGGTCAAGGGCAAGTCGCCCTTGTCGCGCTCCGCAGAGCGCGAAATCTTCTTTCGGCGTTTTCTTTTTGATAGCTTTTTCTTTTGCGCCCGCATATGCAAAAGAAAAAGCGGATAAAAAGCCTTCTCCTGTGGGGAATTGACCGATTCGCGCAAGCGAACGCGGTCGGCGTCGCCGAGACAGGGGGAATTAACACATATGCGAAGCATGTGTGTTGGCGTCGCCGAGACATGGACAATGCAATTGCTTCGCATAAAAGCAAAGGGAATCCGCTCGCGGATTCCCTTTGTACTGTTATATTTTTTTAGTGCGCTTACTTATCCTCGCCAAGGATATGATTTTTCATCGCCTCGAAGGATTTTTCGCTTATCACATGCTCTATTTTGCAGGCGTCCTCGGTCGCTGTCTCACGGTCTACACCAAGGCGGACAAAAAAGTCTGTGAGCATGGTATGGCGCTCATACATTTTTTCGGCGACCTCGCGCCCGATATCCGTTAGTGTAATATAGCCTTCCTTGTCGACTACGATATAGTCGCCGGCTTTCAGCAGACCCACGGCGCGGCATACGCTCGGCTTTGAAAATCCCATGTATCTCGCTATATCAAGAGAGCGCACGGCTCCGGTTTTATTATAAAGTATATAAATTGTTTCCAGATACATTTCTCCGGATTCCTGTAAATTCATCAAGAACACCTCTTTGCACATTATTTTTGCAATTTTATATATCATATCACGAAAAAGAAAAAAATGCAAGTTACTTTCCGCTAACTTATGCAAAAAAAATAAAATTTTACAATTTGTTTGGACAAATTTAATAATTTCAGCCAATAAAACAGTCAAACAAAGCGCAAAAATGACGAAAATTCAAAAAATCCTTGTTTTTTTTAAAAAACTATTGACATAGTGTGAAAAATTTAGTATTATATAAGATGGTTAGCAAAGGCTAATTATTATTTAAGACTTGCAGTTAGCTATAGCTAATTTGCTTTGAAAGGTTAGGTAACATATTATGATGCCACTGGTACTTGCAGGTGTCGGGGAAGAGAATATCATAAAGAAGATTGGCGGCACGCCGGAAGTTAAAAAGCATCTTGAAAACCTCGGATTTGTCGTAGGCGGCAGTGTTACGATAGTGAACACGCTCGGCGGAAATCTTATAGTCAATGTCAAAGAGGCAAGGGTTGCCATAAGCGAAGAGATGGCACGCAAAATCATGATATAAAAGCGCTTGCGCTATTATATACAATAAGGCATAAGAATATAATGTTTAAGGAGGAAAACGCGAATGAAAACTTTGAGGCAGATTGGTATCGGCGAAACCGTAAAGGTTGTAAAGCTTCATGGCGAGGGCGCTGTCAAGCGGCGTATCATGGACATGGGCATTACAAGAGGCGTAGAGGTTTATATTCGTAAGGTTGCGCCGCTCGGCGACCCTATCGAAGTAACCGTGCGCGGCTATGAGCTTTCGCTCCGCAAAGCCGACGCAGACATGATCGAAGTGGAATAAATTTTGTAGAGGGATGTAGTTCCCTTTACTTGAAAATTGCAGTTAGCAATGTCTAATCAAAGAAAGAGAGGATTTCAGCAATGGATATAAGAATTGCACTTGCGGGCAACCCGAACTGCGGTAAAACAACGCTCTTCAATGCCCTGACGGGTTCAAATCAGTTTGTCGGAAACTGGCCCGGTGTTACTGTTGAAAAGAAGGAAGGCAAACTTAAAAAGCACGACGGCGTTATCATCACCGACCTTCCCGGCATTTATTCACTTTCCCCTTACACACTTGAGGAAGTCGTAGCGAGAAACTACCTTATAGGTGAGCGTCCCGATGCGATACTCAATATTATCGACGGTACAAACCTCGAGCGTAACCTCTATCTCACAACACAGCTCACAGAGCTCGGTATTCCGGTGGTTATCGCCATCAACATGATGGATATCGTCAAGAAAAACGGCGATAAGATAAACACAGCGGAGCTTTCCCGCCAGCTCGGATGCAAGATAGTCGAGATATCAGCCCTCAAGGGCACAGGCATAATGGAAGCCGCAGAGGCAGCCATAGATGCCGCAAAGAATGTCAAGACCGTTCCGATGCACACATTCTCCGGCAGCGTAGAACACGCCATCGCTCATATCGAAGAGGCGGCAGTTCACGGCATGCCCGAGGAACAGCAGAGATGGTATGCCATCAAGATATTCGAGCGCGATGACAAGGTTCTTTCAGCCCTGAAAATCAACCCCGAAACGATGGCTCACATAGAGAAGGATATCGAGGCGGCAGAAAAAGAGCTGGACGATGACTCCGAATCTATCATCACAAATGAAAGATATATTTACATAGCTTCTATAATCAAGGCTTGCTACAAGAAGAAAGATGCGGGCAAGCTCACAACCTCCGATAAGATCGACCGTGTAGTAACAAACCGTTGGCTCGGTCTGCCGATATTTGCCGCTATCATGTTTATAGTTTACTATCTCTCGATGGTAACAGTAGGCAGCTTCGCTACAGACTGGATGAACGACGGTGTATTCGGTGATGGCTGGCATCTGCTCGGCATAGGCTCAAAGGCTTACGAAAACGCATCTGATGATTATACCAATGCCGTAAACGCCATAGGAGCATTTGGTTTTGAGTTTGATACAGAGGCTGACGATTTTAATGCCGCAGCTCTTCTTGATGACCTGAAAAATTTCAAGACAGATAAGGAAAAAGGCACTATAGAGGTCGAAAATGAGGAAACTCTTGAAAAAGTCAAAATGACGGCGTATTATTCAAAGGTTCCCGAGTCTGAAAAGAAATATGACAATGTGGTCAAGATGTCTTATCTTGAAGCTGTTGATTACTTTGCAAAGAGCAACAGCGAATTTGCAGAACCCGACCCAGCAGACTTCGGCGTATGGGTTCCCGGTGTTCCGGTACTTATAGGCAACGGTCTTGAAAAGGCGGGCGCGGCTGACTGGCTCTCAGGTCTTATTCTTGACGGTATCGTAGCCGGTGTCGGCGCGGTTCTCGGATTTGTTCCTCAGATGCTCGTACTCTTCCTGCTCCTCGCATTCCTTGAGGCTTGCGGTTATATGGCTCGTATCGCATTCGTGCTCGATCGTATTTTCCGTAAATTCGGTCTCTCCGGTAAATCCTTCATTCCTATGCTTATAGGCACAGGCTGTGGTATCCCCGGTGTTATGGCATCGCGTACAATCGAAAACGAGCGCGACCGCCGTATGACAATCATGACGACAACGTTTATTCCTTGCGGTGCCAAGGTGCCTTTCATTGCAATGATAGCCGGTGCACTCTTCGGCGGATCCGCATGGGTTGCTACAAGTGCATACTTCATAGGCATGGCTGCTATAATTATATCCGGTATCATGCTTAAGAAGACAAAGATGTTTGCAGGCGAGCCCGCACCCTTTGTTATGGAGCTTCCTCCTTATCATATGCCCACAGTAGGCAATGTTCTCCGCTCCATGTGGGAGCGCGGCTGGTCCTTCATCAAAAAGGCAGGCACAGTCATCCTTCTTTCCACGATTTTTGTATGGTTCACATCTTACTTCGGCTTTGTAGACGGCACATTCCGTATGCTTGCCGATGATGAGCTTGATAAGTCTATACTCGCTGTTATCGGCGGCGCTGTCTGCTGGATATTCAAGCCGCTCGGATGGGGTACATGGCAGGCGACGGTTGCTTCCATCACAGGTCTCGTTGCCAAGGAAAATATCGTTGGTACAATGGGTATACTCTATGGTGCGTCAGGCAATGTATGGGCTACGCTCGCAGAGAATTTCACGGGAATTACAGGTTATTCCTTCCTCGTATTCAACCTTCTTTGCGCCCCTTGCTTCGCGGCAATCGGTGCTATCAAGCGTGAGATGAACAATGCCAAGTGGACATGGTTTGCTATCGGTTATCAGTGCGGATTTGCTTATGTAATATCCCTCATGATAAATTCCTTCGGCAACCTCTTTACTGGTAAGCTTCTTGAAGGCTCTGCAGTGCTCAACATAGTAAGCCTTGTATTTGCCGTTGCATTCCTCGGTCTGATAATCTACATGCTGGTTCGTCCTTACAAGGAAGCTACTAAGCTCACAACCAAGGTTGAAGTAAAATAAAATTATTTCTGAAAGGAGTCGCTCTTTATGCTTAACTGGATAGCTAATAATATATCTACTATCCTTATTTCGCTCGGACTTCTGATTATCGTTGCGGCGATAATAGCGAAGATGGTGAAGGATAAGAAAAAAGGCAAGTCATCTTGCGGTTGCAACTGCGCACACTGCGCCATGTCAGGCTCCTGCCACAACAATATAAAGACAAAAGGAAATAAATAAAGCACAAACAGCCGTGCCGCCTCATTTGAGGCGGCACGGCTTATTTTTGCGGGGAAGCGATTTTGCTTATTTTTGCTTTTTAAAAAGCGTTTTTTTGACTTTTTGCTTTACTGTGGCTTTTCTTGCGGCTTTTTCTTTTTCATACTTTGCTATACGCGCGGCAAGCCCCGAAACGGAACGCTTCAGCTCGCGCTCGCGCTCTAGCGCGGCATAAAGCTCGGTTGCCAGCTCCTCAGCCTTTGCTTCGGAGATTTTCGCCGCTTCTTTTTCGGTTTCCGCTTCGCGGTGCGCTCTTGCAAGCTCTGTTTCATACTGCGCGCGGGCTTCATCATGCTCCGCGGAAAGCTCCGCTATATATTCTATTACATCCTGCTTATTATAACCCTTGACGGAATTTCTGAATTTCACGGAATTGTTCATTGTAAACCGTACCTCCGATGCCTTTTTTATTATTTTAGCACATATCGCGTAAAAAGTCCATAGCCACAGACAAAAAAATGCCGATGAAAAATCATCGGCATTTTTGTTTTAAGAATTATTTAAGGAGCGAGCGATAGAGCGCTGCTATATCGGCTACGCTTGTTTCCTTCGGGTTGCCGGGACGGCAGGCATCGTCATAAGCGGACTGAGCAAGGAAGGGAATATCCTCTTCTTTTACTATGCCCACGAGGTTTGCGGGGATGCCGACATCCTTGGACAGCTGCTTGACAGCGTCTACAGCGGCTTTTCTGTATTCAGCCTGAGTCATCTTCTCTGTGCCCTCAACGCCCATAGCCTTTGCAATATCGCGATACTTCTCGCCTGTGCACTCTGCGTTGTATTCCATAACGGTAGGAAGAATGATAGCGTTTGCAACGCCGTGAGGAGTATCATAGAGTGCGCCGAGAGGATGAGCCATAGAGTGAACTATGCCGAGACCAACATTGGAGAAGCCCATGCCTGCAACATACTGACCGAGAGCCATGCCTTCGCGTCCTTCGGGAGTGTTGGCAACAGCACCGCGGAGCGAACGGGAAATAATCTCGATAGCCTTGAGATGGAACATATCGGAAAGCTCCCATGCACCTGCTGTGATGTAGCCTTCAATAGCGTGCGTGAGCGCGTCCATACCTGTAGCGGCTGTCAGACCCTTGGGCATAGAGGACATCATGTCGGGGTCGATAACGGCTACGACAGGGATATCATGCGGGTCAACGCAAACGAACTTTCTGTTCTTCTCAACATCCGTGATAACATAGTTTATTGTAACCTCAGCGGCGGTACCTGCCGTGGTTGGAACAGCGATTATCGGAACGCACTTGTTCTTTGTCGCAACGGCGCCCTCGAGACTTCTTACATCCTCGTGCTCGGGGTTGGCAATGATTATGCCGATAGCCTTTGCGGTATCCATAGAGGAGCCGCCGCCGATAGCGATAAGATAATCAGCACCGGATTTCTTGAATGCGGCAACGCCGTTCTGAACATTTTCGATTGTGGGGTTCGGCTTGATTTCGGAATAGATTTCAAAATCGAGACCTTCGCGTGTGAGAATATCGGTAACCTTCTGAGTTACGCCGAATTTGATAAGGTCGGGGTCGGAGCAAACGAATGCCTTTTTGAAGCCGCGACCGCGAGCCTCTGTAACTATGCTCTCGATAGCGCCTTTTCCGTGGTAAGATGTTTCATTGAGTACAAAACGATTCATTTATTATACCTCCTGTACAGCCGCTTGGCGCGGCTTGTTATCGTCTTTATTGTAATACTTTTTTGTTTTCGTGTCAATATTATTTTGCCGTTTTATTTTAAGATAATGTAAAAATTTCCGCATAGTATCGTTACAAAAAATCGCTATGGACATTTTCTCCCGTTTGTGATAAAATATCAGCAGAAAAGGAGGCATACTTATGCATTCACGCTATTTTATAAACAGAAAAAATCCCCTCGCGCTGATTTCCGTCGCGCTCATGCTCATCTCTTCAGCGATAAGAATAGTTTATTATACCTCACGACCGATGACGCCGCAGATTTTCTGGATTTACCTTGTAAATACCGTCGCCGCGGCGGTGGTTTTCTTTGTCGCAGTTGTTTTCTTCGGCAGGAAACTCCCGCAGCTCACGGCACTTCCCGTGGCGATGGGCGTGGCATTCTTCGCCTATAAAGCCCTCGGCTTTCCGAGCAGAGTACATACCGTGCTGTGCCTTCTTCTGTATGCCGGAGTACTCGCGCTTTATGCACTCACGGTTTTCGGCGTGATAAGGACAAAATACCTGCTTTATCCGCTCTTCGGCTTGCCTTTCCTTTATCATCTCTTCGTCGAGGATACGCAGAAATATTTCTTTGCCGAGCCGCCGGTGCCTGTTTTCGAGTGGCTGCCCGAAATTTCCGTTCTTTGCATTATGGCATCGCTTTTCTTTATATCGGTTTCGCTCGAAAAAAGAAAGTAAACGCATAATCCGCCCGCCGCGCGAATAAATATATACAAACAAAAAGCAAAAAAGCCGCTTTTGCGGCGGGAGGATATGATGTTTGTATATTCGTTTCGTATGTCCACGGTGAAATTCATCTGCGTGGCGGCACTTTCCGTGGCGGTGCTTCTTGCCCTTGTCGCTTTCGTGCCTACATATGACGCAGATGAATCGGCATCCACTATCTCATATGCCAAAATTTATTCAAGCGCCGATAGGGTAGCATTCATTTCGCAGTTCGGCTGGAGCGTTGAAGAAACGCCTGTAGATGAAAAGGATGTGACTATCCCGGCATCGTTTGATAAGATTTATGAAAATTATAATCAGCTCCAGAAAAATCAGGGACTCAGCCTGAATAAATATAAAGGAAAAGAGGTAACCCGCTATACCTACAAAATAACGAATTACCCCGAATATGACGGTGATGTATATATAAACCTGCTTGTTTTCAAAAATAAAGTGATAGGCGGCGATGTATGCAGTGCCGATTCCTCGGGCTTTGTGCATGGATTTTCGCGCGATGTGACCCTGCCGTGATTATTTTTCCGATTTATAGCGGCGAAATTCACTGCGGCGTTCCTTTACCCATCTGACAAAGGCGTCGAGAGTCTCATCAGATACCATGCGCAGGTCGTAATATGTAGAGAAAAATCTCGCAAATGAATCATCGAAATATTTGCTCATAAACTCTTTTGTTATAAATTCGAGATATTCATTGTATTTTATGAGCGGATAATAATATCTCATCTTGCCTTTCTTTTCGGAATAGATGAAGCCCTTTTCATTTAGCCTGTTCAACATGGTGATAAGGGCAGGGACAGCCCAACCGCGTTCCTTGCCTATTTTCTCCATGATTTGCGTTGTCGTAACAGGCGGAGTACTTTCCCATATGGCGGACATGACATCAAATTCGGTTTCGGGGAGCTTTTTCATTGCGTTCCTCCTTATAATATACAAGTGTATTTAATGCTTTTTTAATAATTATACATGAGTATAAAACAAAAGTCAAGCGAAAAACGCAATTTTTTCAAAAATTTACCTGTTTTTTGCATAAAAAGCCTTCTCCGGTGGGGAATTAACACATGCGCGAAGCGCGTGTGTTGGCGTCGCCGAGACAGGGGCAGAAGGTGGCAGCCGAAGGCTGACGGATGAGGTGTCACATCAATGTTTAAAACCGATTTGCAGCAAAAGACAGTGCTTACTCCTCATACACCGCTGACGCGGTCCCCCTTCTCCCGCAGGAGAAGGCATAGATTACAAATCCATCAGTGCAAACTATCGCTGAGCTTCCTTTGTGTAAAGGGAGGCGTCATTTTCACAAAAAAATGACGGAGGGATTGCCAAAAAGAGAATTTTTTTATAAGTCTGAATCTGTCGAAAAATCGCATCGGCGGATTCTTTTTTTGTTTTGACGAAAACTGTTGTATACTTTCTTGGTAATATGATGTATATGATTGTTTGCATATATGCTAACAGTACAATTTCAAAGAACATAATATACAAAAAATCAAGTTTTTGATACATTTCCTATTGACAATATCAGATTTTTGCCTTATAATTAAAATATCATGTAGTATTGTCGCTCTTCATGATTTTTAAGTGGCTTTCGGCAGAAATATGCCGCGGGAGTTGCCGTATCTTGCGGTGATTGTTGCCTTTGCTTCCTTATTTTATTACGATGCGATGATATGAACGAAATTTTAAAGAGGAAAAATATGAACAAATTTTTTAAGCGGCTTGCTTTGCTTCTGGCTGTGCTTATGATTGTCAGCATGATGCCCGTGCAGCTTTTTGCCGACAACGGCGTCACAGGCGAAGAGCAGAGCAATGGCACTGGTGAAAATTCATATCTGACAATTTCCGGAATTGCGGGATTTGAAGATACGCAGTTTGCATCGTTTGCAGATGCATATGCGGCTATCAAACCCGTACTTGAAAGACTTTGTGCTGGTGATGCACTTGGTCAGGGCGTTGCAACCGCAGAAGCATTTGATGCTCTTTTCACCAATCGCGATGAAAACGGAAATGCGACACTTACTTATACTATCAGCGGCAATATAGTTTATGATGAGACTGGTTATGCCAACCTGCTTACCATGGGCAGAAGAGCGTCTCATTACGGCAATGACCGCCACCTCATTAACTTCAAGTTTGTTGGTGCGACCGGAAAGGAAGCCGATACTCTGACAGTTAATTCAAATATCACTCTCCCTTATGAGTGGTGGGGTGAGAAGACTGTTACTTCGATTTCGTTCGAGAACCTGACCATTACAGGCAGTGCTCCGAACGGTTTGTATCCGTACCAGTCTTACTTTGAAGGTATAAACTTTAAGGTTGACAATTGTAATCTTAAAGGAATTAAGATTTACAACTGCAGCAATGTAAAGGGTACTTATACAATCACAAACAGCACCCTTGACGGCACAGGTGCTCCTGCAGACGCATACGCTATTCACCTGCAGGGACATGAAACTGAACCTCTGACTATCAATATCAACGGCAATACAATCAGAGGCTATGATCGTGGTATCAATATTGATCAGAAAACGGCAAATGCCACGATAAGCGGCAACACGATTTCTATCAAAGATGCAGGTCGTTCTTGCATACAGCTTAGCAGTTTGAAGAGTACGGTTATATCAAATAACACGCTTGAACTTACAGGCGGCAATGCGATTACACTGCACGAGAATCTTTTGACATTGACTGCTGCTCCCGAGATTACTGTTGAGGGCAACACAATCACAGGTAACGGTTATCTTATCTATGATGGTGCAGCGGCTAAGAGCAACGAGTTCACTTCCGAAAATCTCAAACTCACTATCGGTACAAATACAGTGGCTTCTACTGTTGATACCACACAGGGAGTGAAGGGAAGCAAGCAGTCTGGTCTTAGCGAAACTGTTGCTACAGTTGTCAAGGAAGCTTTGACACCTGCATATGTCGCTACAGTCAACGGCGTTGGCTACACATCTCTCGCAGAAGCTATCGCGGCGGCACCCAGAAAAGCGACGGTCAAGCTGCTGGCCGACACGAAGGAAAATGTCACCATCAGCACGCCCTACGTGACGCTTGACCTGAACGGTCATACCATCAACGGCGGTACCGAAAAGGGCAAGCCTGCGCTGACGATTACCGCAAGAGTCACGGTCATGGACAGCAGCGAGGCGCAGACCGGCACGATCATGCGTGAGGACACCGCAGAGAACTCCGGCGTTTCCTCCCACTATGTCATTGATATTCAGGGGAGCGGCTGGCTCACCTTTGAGAGCGGAACTGTCAAAAATGACAGCGGCTCCGCCGCAGGCAAGGGCGCATCTCTGGTGCGCGTCGGTAACGACAGCGTTGCAAAGTATCCCGGTCTCAACATCAAGGGCGGTACCTTCACGCAGGACAACTTCATTGTCATTAAGGTGGATCGCGGTGATCTCTTCCTGAACGGCGGTACGCTGAACTCTGCGAGCAGCTACGCAGTTGAAAACTGGCATAGAGCGACGATCAAGGGCGGCACGGTCAACGGTACTGCGGCTGCATGGACTTACAGCGGCGGTTTAAACTCCACGCTCGAGATCAGCGGCGGCACGATCAACGGCAATGTTAAATCCGTCAGCTATGACGGTGCCGAGGGCAAAGTCGCCAAGGTTGAAATTACCGGCGGCACGGTCAACGGCGAGCTAGGCACCTACACCTACAGCAACGGCCTGACGGCGACCGAAGATGCCACCAAGGCGACCATCGGCATCACCGGCGGTACGTTCACGAAAAACCCGACCAAGTATGTGGTCGAGGACTCGGCAGTTACGAAGAACGACGATGGCACCTTCGGTGTGGCGAAGGCTTACCTTGCTGAGGTTGACGGCAATAAATATTACACCATGGACGAAGCATTCCACGCTGCTGTTGCGGCTGGTAGTACGCTCAAACTTTTGAGAAACTACACGACAGCTTCGTCTCAGCACTCCGGTTCGAAGAGCTTCACAATTGATTTGAACGGATTTACTTGGACCTACACCAGCACCGACTTTGACTGCGCAGCGTTTGAGATCAATTATCCCAATGTGACGCTGACCGTGAAGAACGGTACGGTTGTCAGTGCTTCGATGGCTGGCTTAATTCCGTCGGCTATGAGTGGAACTATCACTTATGATAACTCAGGACTTATATTTGACGGTGTTGAAATAACTGCCAACGGCAACAGCGGTATCGAGACCAACGGCAACAACACAAAAGATACCGTTACGCTGAAGAACAGCACGCTCAATGTTCCGAACGGCTTCGGCATCTACTTCCCGAGCAGCGGTACATTGACAGTTGAAAATTCTAAGATTACAGCTAAGACCATGGGCGTTCAGGTATGCTCCGGCGCTCTTAGGATATCTGGCGCAGATACAGCAATCACTGTTACCGGCGATGCTGTTCCGAAGGCTGAGAACGACGGTGCAATCCAAGATGGTGCGGCAATCTCTATTGTAAATCGCACCGGCTATAAGGGTTTGGACACTGTGACCGTCTCCGGCGGCAAATTTACTGCCAAGGAAGGCAACAGTGCGATCAAGGCATACGACTGGGCAAACAACACGGAGAGCAATTTCACAGCAAGTGAAAAAGTTGCAGTTTCCGGCGGTACTTTCTCGTCTGAAGTTAAGGAAGACCTCTGTGCAGACGGCTTCATTCCCGTCAAGAATGCGGACGGCACATACGGCGTGAAGACAGGCAAGTATGTAGCACAGATTGGTGATGTTAAGTATGAGACACTCGCAGACGCGCTCGCAGCAGCAAACGCTGGCGACACAGTTACACTGCTGGCGGACATCAACACGCCCGAAAAGACATATGAGATCACAAAGAGCCTGACCATTGACCTGAACGGCAAGACTGTTACCGGCAGTGGTTATGACGGTGTCTTTGAGGTTACGGGCAAGAACATCAAAGTTGTCCTCAATGCCACTAACGGCGGCAAGGTTATCGCTGTTGAAAATAGCGGCTCTGCCGGCAAATATGCGATGGCAGTATGGATGTGCGGCGCCGGCAGCACGCTGACAATCAACGGCGGCGAGTTTATCCAAAACATCACCAGCACGGACGACAAGCAGATGGATATGATTTATGCCTCTGCCGGTACGATTATTATCAACTCCGGTTCGTTCACCAGCGGCACGCCGAAGTGGACACTGAACATCAATGACAGTGCTTATAAGGCTGGCACAGCGAATATCATCGTAAACGGCGGTACGTTTAAAGGCTACGATCCGCGCAACGCAGAGAACGAAGGTAAGGGCACGAGCCTCGTTGCCGATGGCGTCGGCATTGATAAAAACGCTGACGGCACGTTCACGGCGAAGTCCGGCATGGTTGCACAGATCTTGGATGCTGACGGCAACTCTGTTGCGGCGTATGCAACCCTTGCAGAGGCTATCGCAGCTGCAAATGCAGGCGAGACAGTTAAGCTTCTTGCTGATGTAACAGCTGATGTTGTTATCAATAAGAACATCACGCTCGACCTCGGCGGCAAGACACTGACAAATACAGGCGCAGGCAAGGCTACAATTTCTGTGACCGGCGGCACTGTTACGGTTAAGAATGGTACTGTAATTGGCGGAACAAGCTACTATAACATCGAAGTAACAAAGGGTAGCAATGCAAACCTGACTCTCGAAGATGTTACTGCTACAGCCGGCAATACAGGCTCTTCCATGATTGACAACTGGGGTACAATGACTATCAAGAGTGGTACATACACAGGCGGACTGAATGTTGTTAAGAGTGAAGAAGGCTCTACGCTCGTAATCAACGGCGGTAAGTTTACGCTGGAATATGCAACGAGTGGCTATACTGGCGTCATTTTTGCCTATGGTACGACAACCATCACCGGCGGTGAGTTCATTCAGAACTTAACAACGACGGGCAGATGGAATCACCCGCAGGTTATTCTGGCAGGCGTTGTTGAAGGCTATACTTCCAGCGTCACTGTCACCGGCGGCAAATTTACTAACAAGATGTCGGGTGAATCTATCTTCCGCGGCGTTGGCAAGGCAACTTCGGACAACTTCGAGGTTTCCGGCGGTACATTTAATAAGTCCGTTTCTGAAAGCTACTGTGCAGAAGGCTTCATTCCTACAAAGAATGCGGACGGCACATACGGCGTGAAGGAAGGCAAGTATGTCGTTAAGGTTGGTAGCACCGGCTATGAGACTTTCGACGAGGCAATTGCCGCAGCCAATAAGAGCAGCAATAGCAAGACCATTACACTACTGGAGGATTTGACGGTCGATCATCAGATTGTCATCAATAATGTCAAAGACAAGGCAATCACGCTCGACCTCGGCGGCAAGACTCTGACCAGTACGCTTGATTTCAATGGATATTCACTGCGTACTGAAACAAAAGTGACCATAAAGAACGGTACATATAAGGGAACTGGCACTGCTCGCGGCATTGGAGCTTATGCGGACTTCGTTCTTGATGGCGTAACAGTTGATGTTGCCGGACTGGTAGGCGTTGCCTGTTCAACAGGCGGCAAAACATATGCAATCAAAAACTCTGTAGTCAAGGCCGGCTATGCTGTTTGCAACTTTGCCGACAACGCAACGATAACAATCAGCTACAGTACGCTTACAGGTACTGGAAATGTTCTCTATCACAATGGCAGCAACTATGGCCTGAAGCTGACAGTAACCAATAGCACAATCACCGGCACTGGCGATGATTGCTGCGGCGTCTACATCTCCGGCTCGACCTCGGCTCAGGCAAACTCTGAAAACCAAAATGGTGCAGGTGGTTACCAGCAGGCAACTTTCACAAAATGCACGATTTCCGGTACCAACGGCATTGAGGTCAAGTACACCGACCTGACGCTCGACGGTTGCACAGTCATAAGCACGTCGAACGTAGCTCCCAGCTACACGCAGAATAACAACGGTCCTGCGGCAAGCGGCTTCGCGGTCGTCTCTACGGACAATGCTACGCAGGGCAATACTCCGAAACCCGAAGGCACAATCATTGTCAAGGGTGAGGGCAAGTACACCGGTCCTGTAGGACTTGGCTCACTGGAAAGTGTAAAGACGAGCTATGCAGGCTTTAATGACGAGACCATAAAGGTATCCGACGGTACATTCTCATCTGCAGTTCCCGAAGAGTACTGTGCAGAAGGCTTCATTCCTACAAAGAATGCAGACGGCACATACGGTGTCAAGGCAGGCAAGTATGTAGCAAAGATTGGTGATGTTAAGTATGAAACTCTCATAGAAGCATTTGCAGCTGCTAAGAATGGTGATACAATCACATTGCTTGAGGATTGCAAGTCCGACAGAATCAATCTTGAGGACAAGAGCGTAACTGTTGTTTTCAACGGCAAGACTCTGACTTCCACAGCGGCATACGGAGTAATGTTCTGTGCTAAGAACGGCAATAAGATTACTATCGACGGTACTGTTGAAGGCTCCAAGCTCGTTGGTACACTGATGATTACATCGGGTACTGACGGTCATATCGAAGTCAATGGCGGTACATATGAGAGCAACCAGTATTGCCCGATTTATGTAAACGGCGCAGTAAGCAGTGAAAACTCTACTGTAACTGTAAAGAATGCAATAATCAAGGCTACAAATATCAGTTCCGATCAGGATATGGGTTGCGGCGTATACCTCGCAGGCTACAGCACAAGCGCATTCGAAAACTGCACAATCACAGCTCCTATTACAGGTATCGAAATCCGCGCAGGTAAACTTACACTCAACAACTGTGATGTTACAGGCGGCAACGGAGAAGTTACGGCAGATGCAAACGGCAACGGTACAACTGTTACTAATGCGGCACTTGCAATTTCTCAGCACACCACAAAGAAGCCGATTGATGTAACTATTGACGGCGGTACATTCAACGGTACAGCTACTGTATATCAGACAGATGTTCAGGGCACAGGTTCCGCTAATGTTAAGATAGCTGTTAAGAGCGGTACTTTCAACGGTACAATCTCCGGTGAAACCGATGGCACAATCGCTATCAGTGGCGGTAAGTTCAAGGTTAAGGTTGATGACAAGTATTTTGCAAATGGGCATGTTTGCTCCGGCAACCCCGGCGCTGATGGTTACTACACTATAGCAGATCATCCGATTATATCTGCAGGTATTTCTATCGGCGAAGATATGTCATTTAGAATAATGGTTGGAGAAGGCTATGAAAATGGCAGTCTTAAGTACTATTACATCGGTGTCAATGGTCGTGTTGAAGGTGAAGGCACTATCGGAACAGATACAAAGGGCAATTCTATATTTAGGATTTACAATATCAACCCGCAGAGAGCTGATTTGATTTATGTTGTCCAGTATTACGATGCAGATGGAAATGCTATAGGTGCTCCTAAGGAAATAAGTATACTTGAATACTTTGAAAGATTCTATAATAAGGCTGCCGGTGATGGTGAAGATTTAGATGCCAGAAAGACATTTATAGCTAACTTCCTTGAATACTGCGCTGCTTCTATGGAAAAATCTTATGCAGACTTCCCCGAAGAAACACTTGATGACAAGACATGGCAGGATAGAGCTGATGCTGTAAGAGCAATGATGAACCGTCTTGGTCTGGTTGCAAAAGATTATGAGTTCAAGGGCAACCTTGGCAGATATTACAATGACAATGCCAATGGAGTGATTATCGAGAGAGGCGTTGTCTTTGGTAGCGCTTTTAAGGCTTATTATAAGATTTCTAGGGAAGCTATAGATAATGGTTACAAAGTATTCAGACAGGGTATGGATGTAACTGATAAGCTTGAACTTGTAGATGGCGCATACATAATCTATTTTGAGCTTGCTCCTTATGAGTTTAAAGACAACTTGACTATTACTGTAAATAACGGTACTACAAAGGTATGTGAATACACATCACCTCTTGCTAATACACTGGAAATGCTTTCAAAGTCTACTGATATTTCGCTTGCCAAGATGGCAAAAGCTGCATTCAACTACTTTGTAGCGCTCCAGAATTACAACGGCTAAAAAAATCTAAAATAGGAGGAAAAACTATGAAAGAGATTTTTGAAGCAGTCGAGCTTGAACTCATTCTCATGAATAGCGAAGATATTATTACTTTATCTCGTGAAAATGGTGAAGGGGACTTAGGTGCCGGAGGCGATATTTAATTGATATCTGTCAGTGCTGAATCGTCAAGCCGACAATAAAAAACCAAAGGCACCCATTTGGGTGCCTTTGGTTTTTCCGTTCAACTCTGAAAAATCATAGAAACTTAAAAAATTGATATTATATTGACAAAATTACCGCCTGAATGTAAAATATTAACAGTAAATGTTCGGCGGAGGCTACAGCACCGGATTGATAGCTTCACAGAAAGAGCTATCGAAAAGGGAAGTGTCTTTTATACATAATATCACGGTTATATAATGAAAGAAAATCACACGCAAGCCGTACTGCATCGGTCGGCAATCCGGAGGGATCTATGACAAGAGAAGCATTTCTTGAATATTGCAGTTCGGTGCTCGGCACAGAGCCGGATTATCCGTTTGAAGACAATTTTGAAACGGCGGTATTGCGTCATATGGGCAATCGCAAATGGTTTGCTCTTGTGATGAAGGTGCCAAAGCGAAAATTCGGCTTTGACAGCGACGAAATAATCGATATAGTAAATCTGAAATTGCCTGTAGAAATGTTCGGTTCATTTGGCAAGGAGGACGGCGTTTATCCTGCATACCACATGAATAAGTTGCATTGGATTTCGGTTATGCTTTCCGCCGCCGCAGACAACACGGTTGAATTTCTTGTCAATGTAAGCTACGAGGTGACGAAAACCAGCCCGCGCAAATGCAAAAAAGAAGATGTATAATGCGCACAAAAACGGCAGGCGTGTTTGCCTGCCGTTTTTATAATGCTTAGTGCCCGATAAACAAAACGGTAGCTAATGTTTCGGGCAAAAGCTCGATATACCATCACTTGCCATTGAAAAAGAATTGTACCTGCTCCTTTGCCGAGTTTGGATTTATCAGCATGAGTGCTATGGTTTATTGTTTGTACTTATGTGGAAGCATTACTTATTCTCTTGAAAATACATACCAATACGTCCTACCGCCGCCAAACGAATAATCGCCGCATTTCCATTCTTTGAAAAGATATTCTTTGCCGTTAATCGTTTTTATTTCGTATGCAGACGCGGTCTTTTCACGCCTGTTCAGAACAAATCCTTTCGTCCATACGGAGGTGACGCTGCTTGTTCCGTTTTGGGTTGCCGATACAAACGCTCCGTTTTCTTTGAACTCTACCGAGAGCGCAAACAAATCTTCCTCTTTCAAGTTTTGCTTGTCGGGGTCGAAGCTTTCTTTGTGAATAACAAAATCCCGCACTTTCCATTTGCCGAGAACAGCAGTGTCATTTACAAACGGATAGTCGATATTGTCACATTTTCTGAACTATTCTTGCGAAGCATAGTGTCTGTCGTCTGCCTTTTCATATACCCATATTTCGGGAACGCCGAATCCGATACCGCTGTCGCCACAATCGGTCATCTCAAGGAAAAGAAGCTTGTGTCCGTCGATGTTTTCGATTGTATAATGATTTGCATACTGTGTATCCGGCTTCGGTCCGCCTGTAAACATCGTCCCTTTTGTCCAACCGTCTACTGCCCAGTAACCTTTTCCGCCGTCGATAAAATACAGCTCGCGGAGCCAAGTCGAGTGACTGCATTTCGGCTTTCCGTAGATAAACTGCTCGCGCGTCGGCACAATGTCAACAACTTTCCACTTTCCGCATACTTCGGGGTCATCCGTAAAGGGCGCATTTGATTTTTTGTCGGAATACAAAGGCTCTTTTGCTTTCCCGCTTACGGAAACTTTGAGCTCAACTGTTCCGTCATCGTGATAAATTTCATAATAAGCACCGCAAACCTTATAATCCGAGCTTTCAAGATGTCTGATAATAGCTTTGTATGCTTCGTCAAGCTCATTTTCCTTACAGCAGAGGGAAGCGACATTATTTCCGAAAGTAAGTGTCTTTTCGCTGCATGCGCTGTTCTTTGGCAGGCTGCCCGTGATTTCCGCGCATGCGGCAAGGTCAAAATCGGATTCTTTATATTCCGTTTCATAATTGATTATGATTTTTCGCCTGCCTATGATGGCTTTCGGCAATTTTTCCGCAATGTCGGCGGCTTCGCGCAGAGCATCCGCTTTTGAGCCGTAAAATCTGCGCACAAAGGCAATACGGATTTCATCCGTTTCTCTGATAATAACATTAAACATATTTGACTCTCCTTTTGTAAGACTGTTTTTTATGGATTCGATTCTTTTCAGCTGTTTTTCGGTATTTTCGATGAGTAAATTCAATTCCGTAAGCTTTGCATTCAGTATCTCGGTGATTTTATCGCGGTTATCGACCGAAAGCTGTACTTTTATCTCATCGAGAGAAAAGCCGAGTTCCTTTAAGGCAATTATACGGTAGCAATCCACCAATTTTGAAGCGGAATAATACCGATATCCTGTGAATTTATCAATCTTATCCGGAATAAGAAGCCCTTGCGCATCATAATAGCGCAGAGCTTTTACAGATATATTGCACAGTTTTGATAATTCGCCTATCCTATACATAATCTTTTCCTTTCTTTCGGATTTTGCAATCGCAAAAACAGCGCTGTTTCTTTCTTGCAAGTCAAGTGTATCATTACAGTTAGGAGGAGAGTCAAGAGGTTTTTGAAAAATTTTTGAAATTATTTTAAATCAGCCGAAGGCAGGGAAGAACGAGTCAATTTTTGCCGGGCTTGCTCTGCGAAAATTATATCATATTTTTTGAAATTTGTCCATTATAAATCCGTCGAGAGCGATTTTGAGACTACCTAACAAAAAATAAGGGCTGACCATGGCAGTCAGCCCCTGAAAATGTGCGATTTTATTCAGTCTTCCTTGAAATACGGTTCCGTTCTTCCTCCGCTATAATATGCAAAGATTTCAGGCTTATTGATGATTTCTCTTGCAAAAATCAGCAAGGCTACAAATGACGGTGTCGGCCAGAATTGATATACCGTTTGCACTTCGTCGTCCATTTCAATCTGTGAAGTGGAAACAAGATGATATTTTTTGAGCGTTTTCAGTATTTCATCTGCCTTTTGAGCATCTATGCCGAGATTTTTGACAAGCAGCATCGGCGTGAATGATTTTTTCGCATCACGCTGATTCAGAAAAACGCATGCATCGAAAAAAGCTTTATCTGCCATATCCTTAAAAAAGGTGTGGTAATCTACACCATTGAAATAAGCGTCGTTTGTGCTGTGAGGATTCGGAACAATCAAAAAGTATTGACTACAATTGGCGATTCCCATGCGGGTAAAGCCATCGTCGCGCATAACTGATGAATAGTGTTGAGCGCTACAATCGATTTCTTTTTCATAATCCTCAATACTGCCTTTATCGGTATATTTCGGATACGGCATAAGCGCGCGTTCTATATCATAGCAAAGATTGAAAGCGGCTTTTATCTTTTGCTCATCGGGAGTCTCAATTATCTTTTTCATCAGGGTCGATTGAAGATTGCTATCGGAAGTGTTTCTGGAAAAAAGACTGTCAATGGAAACGGCAAAGAAATCCGCGATTTTCGGAAGCAACTTGATATCGGGCACTCCGCCGTTTTCCCATTTTGATACAGCCTGCGTGCTGACACCGACATATTTTGCAAGTTCCTCCTGCTTTACGCCTTTTTCCTTGCGCAATGACGCGATTTGTTTTCCTATCGTTTCAATACCCATAAAAATTTCTCCTTTGATAATATTTTTTGAAAGCCGCTTTCGTTGCCTTAATTATAACACAAATCGCGGTTGATTTCAATGGAGACGGAATTTACAAAAATCAATCCGCAGTTGACTTTCGCCTGACCAAGGGCGGGGCAATTGCACAGCTTGACAGTTAAAATTCATATTCAATCATGCCGCACCTACGACAAAACAGTCGAAATATATTGCTTTTATCCGGATTTTTCTTTATAATATAATTACAGTCGAAAAAATTATTATCGCAACCCAACCTTTTCGCGCATTTTGCGCACTTATAGGCGAACCCCCACAAAATAAAGAAAGGACGCTTTATGAATAACCATTTTGACAAAACAGACGAAGCTCTCGTAGAGCTCACGCTCCTCGGAGACGGAACCGCATACGAAGAGCTTGTTACCCGTCATCAGCGCGCGGTGATGGGAACGGCTTATAAAGTGACGAAAAACAGATTTTCCGCGGAGGACGCTTCGCAGGATGCGTTTGTTTCCGCATGGATGAATCTTTGTGAGCTTCGCGACGCTTCAAAATTCGGCGCATGGGTCTGCTCGTTTGCCAAAAACTGCGCGAGAACACTCGAGCGGCATTATCGCGCGGCGATACCCGATATCAGCCTCGACACGCTCGAGGGCTTTGAGATCGCGGACGAGGATGAACCTTTTGCCGAAGATGACCTTGAAAATGTCCGTCATTCGGTAGATTTGCTCAGCGAAAAGATAAGAGAAACCGTCCGCCTGCATTATTTCGAGGGAAAATCCGTCGCGGAAATAGCAAAAATACTGTCCGTTCCCGCGGGAACTGTCAAATGGCGCCTTTCCGAGGGGAGAAAACAACTGAGAAAGGGTTACGGAATTATGGAGAAAACATACGACGAAAACGAAAGCCTCGTTGCCCGCGTCATGCGTCAGGTCGAGGCGCTCAAGCTTTGGCAGCTCAAAAACGACAAAACCGGTTTTGAAGAAGAATATCGCGCCGTTCTTGCAAATGTCGAGGCGCTTGAAGATTCCAAAGAAAAAAGTTCTATGCTCGCCGATACTCTTCTGCGCGGATATTGGTGGCTTCCGGGCGAAAAGAATAAAGAGGTTTTTGAGAGAATCAAAAAATCCGCAGAGGACGGTCATAACGATGATGTTATGATATCGGTCGCATGCGAGGAATATAACAAATATTCCGGCGAGGAAAGAATCAGATTCATGCGTGAAACGCAGATACCTTATTACCGCGAGGGCGGCTATCCGAAAACGCTGGCTTATATATGGTTCTGGCTCGGATATAAATACCGCGAAAAGGGGGAATACGAGGAAGCTATACGTTGCTATGAGCAGGTGATGAATATCCTCACGCCCTCGGATGTATATTATGCAAATGCAAAATCTGCCATCGAGGGAGAAAAGCGCTCTATCGCTGCCGAAAAAAATCCTGATGTCATCCGTTACAATCCCGATGTTTCGGGCGAGGTTTATAAAAAAATCGATGGCAAGTTATATTTCTGGCAGCAACCCGGATACGGCTATTGCGCAGACTCTGCCGAGCGCGCTCTTTTCTGGAATATGTCCCTCTGCGACGGTTTGATGCTTGATGAGAGCATGAAGACAGGCGACACGGTTACGTCGTCGGACGAAAAAATTACGCTCACATATCTGAAAAACGACGGCGTGTGCGATACTCCGGCAGGGCATTTTGAAAACTGCTCCGTATATATTATCGATGGCGAACGCTATGGACTTACTCATTGCGAAACTTGGCTTTGCGACGGAATCGGCATCGTCCGCCAGATCGTAACAAGACATGATAACCCATACGAATGGGTGCTTTCATCATATAAGACAGGCGGCAAAGGCGGACTTCTCCCCTTTGAAACGGGCAATCGCTGGGAATATGCGCTTGCCGAGCGCGAAGCTACAGGAATAACGGAAAGAGAAAATATTTTTGAAGTTACCGCATGCGATGCCGGCTCCGTGACGCTTTCGAGCATGAACTTTATGGCTGTGACAGGCTATTACGACACATGGGAGGGCAAAACGGCAGAAGCGAGGTACTGCTACTGCAAGAATATAACATCCGACGACGAAATTCTTTGCGATGTGAGCGGCGCGATGAAGCGTGCCGAAGAGCTTGCCGTAACAAAGCGGCAGAAGCTGCACACTGCCATAGCAAACAAGGTAATGCGCCGCATTTTTGAAACCGATCCTGCGGGAAATCCGAATTATACGGAAAAAGGCAGATGGAATTTCTTTGAATACGATGTGATAAAAAAAGCCGACGGCAAAATCAGCTGTGACGACCTCCGCAAATACAGCTTTGAATGGAAAGATATGTCGGATTGCGGCAGGAAATGCGTCGGCTACAAGGTGCTTTACAGCTTCTTCTTTACAATTTTGCAGGATGCGGCAGGCTGTCTGTGGTCGGATAAATGGAAAGACGGCTATCATTTCGATGAGAGAAAATCGGGCAAATATGTCACAAAGAATTTCGATGTCAAGGGCGGCGAAACGGTCGTTACGCCTGCGGGCACATTTGAAAACTGCCTGCGAGTCAGCTTCGATTTTCAGGCGTGGGGATATTTCTCCGGCAGAAGCGAATATCTCTTTGCGGACGGGGTCGGCATTGTGCGCTTTGAGCATCCTTACGGAGAAGACAAATGCGCCGCATGGCAGCTTACGGAATATAAAGGCACAGGCAAGGGATTTTTCCCCACCGACGACGGACTTTTCCGCAGATATGAAGCAGATGCCCTTTCGGACGGCTGGCACGGCTCTGTCGAATACACATTCGACGAAGATGAAACCGGCACGGTTATGTTCAAAAACGCTCTCGGCAATCAGGACAGAGCGGACTATGAGAAAATGAAGAAAAAATAAAAAGGCGAAATTAAACCACAGGTTGATTTTTTCCTAATATAGCGTTGTTGACCCACCTCCATTCTTATGATATAATTTAATCAGTGAAGCGCATCACAATTAATTTTGGAGGTTCCTTATGACTAACATCAATATTGGCAATAAGATACGGCAACTCAGAAAAAAGAAAGGCATTACTCAAGAATCGCTTGCTTCTGTACTTTCCGTTTCCCCGCAAGCAGTAAGCAAATGGGAGAGCGGTCTAACATATCCCGATGTGGAAATAATACCGATTATCGCAGGATATTTTGAGGTTTCTATGGATATTCTGTTTGGTTACGATGTTCGTGAGATGAAAGTAAAGATCCAAAAGATTATTGATGATGCCATGAAATATTTCTTTGATGATACTGCAAAATATATTAAAATTATAAAAGATGCTTTACAAGATTATCCCGAAAATGAAGATTTACTTGCAGCTCTTTTGGATGGATATGAATACACTTTGCGTGACAAAGGAGATACCTCTCATTTAGATGAAATGATAGAGCTATCGCAGAAAATCATTACAGAAAGCACCGATTTTATTAAAGTGTGCAATGTAAAAAACAGTCAAGCTGCAGCATATCTCAAAAAAGGTGAATACCAAGAAGCGAAAAAAGTGTTAAAAACACTTCCTCGTGAGTATAATCTTCGGGACGAAGCATTTGCATTCAGACTATCCGGAAAAGACAAACTGAATGGAGCATGCTTTTCAAGGTGCCATCATCTGCAGGGCTTATATATAGCTTGTATGGAAGAAGGCGATGCATGGTTTTTCATGAATCAGCATTCTGATGTTAAGCTCCGTAATTATACTCCCGATGATTATATACCGGAAGCGCTGAAGTGCTATAAAAAGGGGCTTCGCGTTCTCACAACATTTCTTTTGACAGATTGCCATGATAATCCCGCAGATCAATACCTTTGGGACGGTATGCAGACTTTTCATTGGGCTTTCCATCAATGTATTGCTGCTTGTTATAAAAAACTTGGTAATATTGAAGAGTGTGACAAGTCCGTTTCCGAAGCATATAGACTCATATCAGTGGCATGGAAAGATTTTGAAGAAAATAAAGCACGCTACATGGAGCCATTCTATAAATATCTCGAAGACTATGGTCTTGCCGAGTATATCAGATAGAATAACTATACCGATCATAAGCAGAAAATCAGCCGAAAGTGGGGTAAAACATCACTTTCGGCTGATTTTATTACTTCGTAAACCCAAAATATTCGGCAACCTCAGAGGCGGTAGTATCTATGCTTGTATGATTGTTCCAAATAATATTTTTGATGCCAAGCTCGGTAACCCAATCCGGTATGTTCAATTCGGCAGGAGTAACACATTCATAAGCATGCTCTATAACTCGTTGCTTTTCTTCATCGTTCAGATCTGTCCGCCCGGCAACAGTATCGCGTATATTTTCATGATCGGGACGGTTAAACCAATCAAAAGAAGTACTCTGATTACAAAGATGAACCGCATTTGTCGCAACCGGAGCAATGGCAGAATAATCAATATCTCCCTCACAAATGATAACATTATGCAGAGAAGAAAGCTGAATGAGCTCGGCGACCATCATCGGAGTCATTTCAGCCACGAAATGCACCTCACGCTCTGTAATTACCTCTTTGGGCAACTCCCAAAAGCTTTTGACCCCGTATTCTTTTTCAAAGTTACGGCACATATAAGGCTGGTCAACAGGATTGGCTAATTTAATTTGACGGTTTCGGCTTTCATCTGTACTGTAAACATAGAAGCCGTATTTTTTACTTAAACTATTTGCTATGGTTGTTTTTCCGCTACCCCAGATGAAGTATACATTTTTTAATTTGTTTTTAATAATGCTGTCTGCAATATTCATTAATTACCTCGTAGTTTCTCCAAAACGTGCTCAATTCGCTTGAATAATAAAATACTCAAATAAAACGAAATAATCCGAAGGCTTCTCATATTCGTAAAATGTCCGGATTGTTTTCTTGCGCTTGGGATGACAGAAGTCGAACCTGCCTGAACTTGCTCCCAAACGCTAAAAACCTGATTTTTTACGTGATTTTACGGGCTTTTCGGGGCTTTTTAGTCCGGATTGACTGCTTTCGTGTGCTCTTCGCGGCATAAAATCCGGGTAGTCCGAAGCCGTAAGTGGTCAAAGGTGTGGTCAGCGATCAAGTGAGAGCATTTCGCATGCCATGGTATCACAGAGCTTAGTGTCAATTGACTCGCCGAACATTTCAAGAAACACGGCATGAATGACCTTGGCGATTTCGTCTGCGGACATGCCTTTTCGGATGCGTGCAAAAATCATCTTGATTTCGGAGTCATATTCATCTGCCGGGCAACACATCCCAAGCACCCCAATCGGATCGGCTTTATCCACAACAGACTTTACAATATCTTTAGTCATTCGCGTGCCTCCGTTCAAGATGCTTTTTTCTGCCTTCAGTATAGCATAAGACCGCTTGGAAGTCAACTCATTCACAGCGCAAAGACTGAGGTGCAGTAGGCAAAGAAAACAAATTTCAAATTCCGTCAGCACAGCGTGAAACGGCTGTCGGGTTAAGCAGGAACTTCTCAATGCCCGACGTAGCATGCGGCAAAAATTCGTATTTACACCTTTTTATCAGATGTTGCACCCGAGGGACAGGCAAAAACGCCTGCCCTTTTTCTATCGGAACAATACCAAGAAATACGGCTGTATAGTTCCGAACATAGTTCCGAATGTTGTTCTTGACATTGTTCCGAAAATGTGCTATACTATACCTGTAAAAATGTATGTGGGGGATCGTTATGCAAAGAATGATGAGTACAAAAGAGGCGGCAAGCCTTTGGAATATCAGTGACAGACAGGTCAGCAAGCTCTGCGGAGAAGGAAAAATCAAGGGCGCGGTTAAAAAAGGACGCACATGGGCGATTCCTGTCGGAACGGAAAAACCGACAGACGGAAGAATTAAGCCGGCATCGTCCCTCCGCCAGCCGAATCTTCCATTGCCTATCGGCATTTCCGATTACCGTCTGGCATCAACCGAATACTATTATGTTGACAAGACCATGATGATCAAGGATTTTCTTGATGAGCGTCCGATGGTCTCTCTTTTCACGCGCCCGCGCAGATTCGGCAAAACGCTGAACATGGATATGCTCCGAACATTTTTTGAAAAAACGGACGAGGATACCTCCGTGTATTTCAAAAACAAAAACATCTGGGCTTGCGGCGAAAAATACCGTAGCCATCAGGGGAAATATCCCGTTATATTTCTCAGCTTCAAGGATATAAAATGCGATACATGGGAGGAGACCTTCGATGCTATCAAAGACCTGTTTTCCAAAGAAGCATCACGCCACGGCGAACTGAAAAGCGCAGATATGTTCAATGAGTACGAAGAAGCGTATATAGAAAAAATACTTTCCGGCACGGCTACACCTGTTGAGCTGTCGGTCGCTTTGGCTAATCTGTCTATGATGCTTCACAAATATCACGGTGTTGCGCCGATTATTATCATCGACGAATACGATACGCCGATCCAACAAGGACATATCAAGGGCTTTTATGACGAAATTATCGGATTTATGCGCAACCTGTTTTCCGGCGGATTAAAGGACAATAAGCACCTGACATACGGCTTCCTTACAGGCATTCTCCGCGTAGCAAAAGAAAGCATTTTCAGCGGACTGAACAACCTTGCAATCAATTCTATTCTGGATACGAAATACAGCGAATACTTCGGCTTCACGGCTGATGAAGTCAAAGAGATCGCACGCTATTATCATGCAGAGGATAAGTACGACGAAATATGCGAATGGTATGACGGATATAAATTCGGCAACACCGAAATCTTCAACCCTTGGTCTGTCATCAACTATTTCCGCAACGGTTGCCAGCCTCGCGCATATTGGCAATCCACAGGCAGCAACGACATTATCGGCGAAATTCTCGGCGGAGCGGATGAAACGATTTACGAAAAACTCAATGCCCTTTTGCAGGGTGAGTCGTTCCTTACCTATATCGATACCGGCGTCATCTATCCGCAGGTCAAAAGCAATCCGTCATCGGTATACAGCTTCCTGCTTGTTGCGGGATATCTGAAAGTCATTAAATCCGAGCCGTCCTTCAGCGGAGATTTCATGTGCGAGGTTGCCCTGCCGAACAAGGAGATAACATTCGTATATAACAAAGAAATTCTCCAAAAACTGAACAACATTGTGCCGCAGGCAACGGCAATTTCGATTCAGGAAGCTATTTATTCGGGAGATACTGCCGCACTGCAAAAAAATCTCGGCACGCTTCTGATGCAGTCAGTCAGCAGCTACGATACTGTCGGCGAAAACTTCTATCACGGACTTGTCCTCGGACTTTGCGCGACTCTGGATAACCGCTTTTATATCACCTCCAACCGCGAGTCTGGTGAAGGACGGTATGACATCTGCCTCTGTCCCAAGGACGGCAAACTGCCGGGCATTCTGATTGAGCTTAAAGCCGCCAAAGATTGCCCGGAGGATGAGCTGAAAGAGCTATCCGAAAAGGCGCTGGCACAGATCGACAGCCGGAAATACGAGACGGAACTCACTGTAAAAGGTGTCCGAAACATTCTCAAATACGGCGTTGCTTTCAGTGGGAAAAGAGTTCAGATCACGGCGGAATAATCAGTAGGATAGGGATAAAATTATGGCAATCAAAAAGAATGAATTATACAGCTCCTTGTGGGCGAGTTGCGATAAGCTTCGTGGAGGTATGGATGCCTCTCAGTACAAGGATTACATTTTGACGCTTTTGTTCGTCAAATATGTAACCGACAAGTTCAAAGGCGTAAAATATGCGGATATTACAATTCCCGAAGGCGGAAGCTTTGATGATCTTGTTGCGATCAAGGGAGATAAAAACATCGGCGAGAAAATGGACAAAGTCATTGCAAGACTTGCCGATGCGGGAAACAATCAGCTTCGCGGTGTTATCGATAACGCTCATTTCAATGACGAATCCAAGCTCGGCAAAGGCGATGAAATGGTGGATAAACTCACCGGGCTTATTTCCATCTTTCAGCGTTCCGAATTTGACTTCAGAAGTAACAAAGCCGGCGGTGATGATATCCTCGGTGATGCCTATGAGTATCTCATGCGCAATTTTGCAACAGAGAGCGGCAAAAGCAAGGGACAGTTTTACACGCCTGCCGAAGTTTCACGCATCCTTGCAAAGGTCATCGGGATTGATAAGGTGACCGACCCCGATACAACGGTCTATGATCCGGCGTGCGGTTCGGGCTCATTGCTTATCCGTGCGGCAGATGAAGCGCCGATTGATGTTGCGATCTACGGTCAGGAAAAGGAGATCACAACAGCCGGTCTTGCTAAGATGAACCTTGTCCTGCACAACAAAGCAACGGGTGAAATCTATGCGGGCAATACGTTTTCCGATCCGCACTATAAGGATGACAAAGACGATTCCGTGCTTCGCCGTTTTGATTTTGCAGTTGTCAATCCTCCGTTTTCACTCAAAAACTGGACAGACGGCGTAAAAGATTACGGACGTTTTACGGGTTACGGTGATATGCCGCCCGAAAAGAACGGGGATTATGCATGGCTCCTGCACATTCTTAAATCCCTGAAATCCACGGGTAAAGCGGCAGTTATTTTGCCGCACGGTGTACTCTTCCGCGGGAATACCGAGGCAACCATACGCCAACATATTATTGACAAGGGCTATATCAAGGGCATTATCGGCTTGCCTGCCAACCTCTTTTACGGTACGGGAATTCCTGCTTGTATTATCGTTATTGACAAATCCGATGCCGATAACCGTCAGGGCATTTTCATGATCGATGCAAGCCATGACTATATCAAAGACGGAAACAAGAACCGCCTGCGCGAGCGGGATATTTACAAAATCGTAACCACATTCAACGAGCAGATTACAACAGATCCGAAGTATGCCCGTTTTGTACCCAATGAAGAGATCAAGATCAAAAATGCCTACAATCTGAATATTCCGCGTTATATTGACAGTTCCGAACCGGAGGATTTGCAGAATCTCGAAGCACACCTCCATGGCGGGATTCCGACGGCGGATGTGGATTCTATGGAAAAGTATTGGACACATTTTCCGAACCTCAAGAAAAAGCTGTTTTCTCCCTTGCGCGACGGATATTATAAGCTGAATATCGACAAAAACGATGTGCGCAGTACCGTATATGCCGATGAAGAATTTTCCGTATATGCCGAACAGATTGACGCGGCGTTTGATTCATGGCGGCAGGAGGTCGATGCCGGACTGCGTACGATAGACGACTCCGTGGAGAGTAAGAAATACATTATCAAACTTTCGGAGCTTCTTATATCAAAATTTGAGAATATCGCTCTTGTGGATAAATACGATGTCTATCAGGTGTTGCTGTCCTATTGGCAGGAGACGATGGCGGATGATGTGTTTATCCTCGTGCAGGACGGATACGAGGCAGGACGTGAAACCGAAGATGTCTATGAGGTCACGGAAGACAAAAAGACGAAAAAGGAGAGAAGAAAATATAAGGGCTGGGACGGCAAGCTCATTCCGAAATCTTTGATCGAGGTGCAGTATTTTGCGGCAGAGCGCGCGAAAATTGACGAAGCGCAAGCTGTTGTTGACGAGACACAAAGCAAATTAGATGAAATGGTCGAAGAACAGACCGCAGAGGACGGCGTTCTTTTTGATTGCCTGAATGATAATAATGCCGTAGATGCAAAAAAGGTGAATGACCGTATCAAAGAATTGAAGAAGTCTGTGCCCGACAGTGAAGAATACAGAATACTTTGCGAATATGCGAAACTCTGCGATAAAGTAAAGCAGTATGCAAAGATAGCCAAAGAACTGAACATCGCACTTGATGAAGCTTGCAAAGAAAAATATCCGCTTCTGTCCATGGACGAAATCAAGGAACTGCTTGTCAACCGCAAGTGGTATTACACCATTTTTGCAGGTATCAAAGCCCTGTATATCACCACCTCCCATGAGATCGCCGGACGCATTACCGAACTTGCCAAGCGTTACGAAAATACCCTGCCCGAGCTTGAATCGGAACTTGAATCATACGAAGCCAAAGTGAAGGCGCATCTCGAAAGGATGGGGTTTGGATGGAATTAAATGATAGGATCCGGAATAGGCATTTTGGCTGTGATCTTGATTCTCATTTCTGGAAAACGAGTAACGAGTACACGGCACTTGCGTGCTTAAAATATTGCTTCGGAGAAAAATACAGACACTTAAGAAAAGCGGAAGCACCGGACTTGCAAGATGCTGAAAATTCGGTTGCTATTGAGGTGACGGATTCTGTTACGCCTAATGATGCACAAATCATTGGCGAGTTCACAAAACTGTCGCAGGTAAACTCGGAAAAACAGAAGGAAAAATGTCGCGAAAAAATCAGTCGGAACGGAGCCAGACTTCTTGGCGATGGGATGATAGCTTGGCAATCTCGTGGTCCGGAAACAGAAAGACATGAAATTATAAATGCCTTTGTTCAGAAGCTATCCAAAATTTCTAAGTATCGAAAAATGGGGTTTGCAAATATAGGACTTTTGATTTATCATGAAAAGCCTGCTTTTCCCGAAACCATAGATAATTTCCTCGAATGGCTGATAGATGCTCAGAAAGATTGTGCAGACAAATATGATTTTGTTTACATATTGCATGTCGAAGGACTTCTATTTTATGATTTTGCAAGTGGAGAAAAAAGCAAGGTAGAAATACCAAGAGAGGATAGACTTGCTCTCGGAAAACTTGGAAGAATGGCTGCAGAAGGTGAGGTGAAAGATGATGATCCCATATGGCTATAAACAGACCGAGGCTGGTGTGATTCCTGAGGATTGGGAACTCCTCTTACTTGGGAAGACTGCGAAAGTATATCGTGGTGGATCGCCTCGACCGATTCAAAGCTATATAACGAATTCATCAAATGGGGTGAACTGGATAAAGATTGGCGATGTAAGAGAAAATGACAAGTACATTTATTCTACCCAAGAAAAAATACGCCCTGATGGCATTTCAATGTCAAGAGAAGTACACATTGGAGATTTTATTTTGTCGAACAGCATGAGTTTCGGAAGACCCTATATCCTTCGAACAAACGGCTGCATCCATGATGGTTGGCTCACAATACAAGAGTACGGTCAAGCTTTTTCGACCGAATACCTTTACTACTTACTATCATCCAAAATTATTTACAAGCAGTATATCGGGATGGCGGCAGGCAGTAGCGTTAAAAATCTTAATAAAGATAAGGTTTCAAGCCTTATGGTTATTTGTCCCCCTCTTCCAGAGCAGCAACGCATCGCCGAAGCACTTTCGGATGTGGACGGCATGATTTCTTCGCTTGAAAAACTGATTGCAAAGTACAAGTCCATCAAAACGGCTTGCCTGCAACAGATGTTCCCGCAAAACGGAGAAACAGTCCCGCGTATGCGTTTGCCAGGATTTACGGGCGCTTGGGAACAGCATAAGTTGGGGGATGTGGCAAAATACCGTAATGGGAAAGCGCACGAAAACGACATTTCAGAGCAAGGAAAATTCATCGTTGTCAATTCGAAATTTGTTTCTACAAATGGTGAAGTGCGCAAATTTTCAAATAAACAAATAGAGCCGTTATTCAAAAATGAAATCGCTTTTGTATTGAGCGATGTACCGAATGGCAGAGCTATTGCTCGTACTTTCTTGGTAGATAAAAACGATAAATACACGCTAAATCAACGAATAGCAGGAATAACGCCTATTGAAGGTGTGTGTCCTTATTTTTTGCACATATTGATGAATAGAAACAATTATTTCCTCCAATTTGATGATGGCGCAAAGCAAACAAATCTATCTGTGACCGATGTGATGGAATTTGCTGAGTATTATCCATCGAGTGAAGAAGAACAGCAAATTGGTATGTTTTTTCAACAGCTTGACAACCTTATCACCCTTCATCAGCGTAAGTTGGAAAAAATACAGAAAATCAAACAAGGTATGATGCAACAACTGCTGACAGGAAAAATTAGACTTGTGTAAAGGAGAATATATGAAATTTAAAAATATACTGATTACGGCATTGAAATTCATATTATCATTGGCGCTTCTAATAGTATTGATTATGATTGCATGGTCACTCTTTACTTCAATGGTCAAAGTTTTTGGAGATCAAACAAAAACCGTTGAGCCGACAATTGCTGTTGCTATCATATCTGCTTTAGGTGCGATTATTGTAAATGCTATCTCGAAGCATTCCGAGAGAAAGAATCAGGAATTCATTCGTACAAAAGAAAAAATGACAAAGGAGTATGAGCTTTTTTTGAAGGATTTCAATGAGGCAACTGAAGAAAAACGAAAAGACATTCTGTTAAAGTTTCATAGTACTTTTGCAGTAAATTCTTCTGATAATACCTATCAGGAATTCTTAAAACTACTGAACGGTGATTCGTCAGACTGCAAACGTCTTATAATGTCTATTCGAAATGAGTT
>ERZ506957.57-NODE-57-length-51249-cov-7.358030_pt1 | contig 51249 bp, 57 predicted proteins | sample MGYA00512894_ERZ506957 | MGnify/ENA metagenome assembly ERZ506957
CCTCCGCGTGTTTTGCCGATGCTGTTTGATGTCTGAGTTTTGCTCGCTTTCTTATTCCACGATCTGCCTGCGCGGATGCTTTGATCGACGTTGAATCCATGCTCAGCTCCGAGCCAGTGCCCGGGGCCGCGCAGAGCTCGAAGACCTTTTTCAGGGTCCCATCGTCCCGCCAGCGTCTGATGCGAACCGAATCTCGCCGGAAGATCGCTTCAGCGCGCGCCGCTGCGTGCAAGCCACAGGATGCCATTGAGATGCGCGCGAATATCCTTCTGCGGGCGACCGGTATGCGAGATCTGGATAAGCGGCCGGACCAGCTCCCATTCCTTATCGATAAATTCATAACGACGAGCTTTCATGCTTGGCACTTCTTTCTGTCCGTGTCTTACCACTTATTTGTGCCTTTTTCTTGTATGCTTCGCTATTTTTGACTTTTCAGATACATCCTAGGAAAAAACAGAAAAAACCAAGGATGACGACGCTAACGATCTTCCGAAGACCAGCGGGAACAGCGGCACCATAATCGTGGACGCCACCTGTGTACCGTCCAACATCTACTTCCCTTAGGACGTTTCACTGCTTAATGAGGCCAGAGAAAACATCAAGAACACTGTGTAAGGAAAAGCGGGGAAGCCGGTGGAATTCGGCGCAAAGCTGGGCATCAGTGTTATGGATGGCTGGACGCGCTTAAACTGCTGTTCCTTCGATGCCTACAACGAGGCGGGGAAATCTTCAGGCGATGGCAGAACGGTTACACACACAAAGTGCAAAGGAGGACATCATTTGCTGCGTATCATGATTGTAGAGGACGAGCCGCCAATCAATCGGCTTCTACAGGCCCTCATAGAAGCTTGCGGTAGTGAATACCGGATTGTGGCCTCAGCCTATAACGGCCAAGAAGCCCTAGACATGATTGAAGAAGTTCAACCGGATGTTGTCTTCACCGATGTCAAGATGCCCTGCATGGATGGGCTCGAATTAACCAAGCAGTTACATGCACGCTGCGCGGGGACGCTTGTCGTTGTAATCAGTGGATACGGAGATTACCAAACCGTGCGTGCCATGCTTCAGCAAGATGTTTTTGACTACCTTCTCAAGCCTGTACAGCCCAATGTCCTGAATAACCTCCTACAGCAAATTGAGAAAGCCGTTTTAGATCGTCAGCAGCAGCACATGACACAAGTTTTTCTGCAGGCGATGAAAAACGGCACCCTGAGACATTGCCTTTTTCCAGCGACACACCACATGTGTTTTATTGCCGGTATAGGATGTATCGGATCCTATCCCTCCTGTCTCCCGCACAATTATTCATTGGACACTCATGCATGGCCGACTATCCTAAATCAATTTGACGGATTTAATGCCTGGCAAGTACCGGGCGCGACCAACGCAGAACAGATTTTTATTCTCAGCTTTCCTCATTATAATCGGGAGAAAATCGAGCATTCCTGTCTCCAGTTTTCGAACGCTTTTGCACTGCCACGACCAAGTACATTTCTGTTTGGCAAGCCGACTGCGTCCATCGAAGACGCTGGCATGTCTGTACAATTGCTCCGGAATGCTTTGCCTCTTTATGTTCGCATCGGCGAAAGCCAGACAATCACTTTTTGCGACATTCAGACAGATCCGTGTGTTCCAGATTTTTTTCTAAACAAAGAAGATCAATCGTTAATACAACTCTATTGCATACAGGGTGACTTCGCTTCCTTTTCTCAATTGATTCGTAATCTATTCAATGTCTTTCGCACCAATCGTCTCAGCCAATACTCCGTGATGCGGATACTAAAATGGATCGTACAATGTCTCGAAGAGCATATCAATGAAAAAACATGTTTTGATCGATATTATGCGGATCTACTGGTCGACGAGGCAATCTTGTGCGCATTCGACTATCCAAGTTTGCTAAGCAGTTATCTCTGTATTTGTGAAGACATTTTTAAAATCGTTTCTCGAAGCAAAAAACAATCGTCAGGGCTGCGTGATTTGGTTGGCGAAATCGCTGATTATTTGGAGCAGAATTTTAATCAGCCAATAACAAGTTCTGATTTGGAAGAACACTTTCTATTCAGTAGTTCCTATATTACACAAGTATTCAAAAAGCAAAACGGTGTTTCGCCAAACAAATATCTTCTGCAATATCGCGCAAAAAAAGCCTGTGAACTCATTGTCCAGAATCCCAATATAACTGTTAAAGCTCTGGCTGACGTTTTAGGGTTCTCTGATCCTTTATATTTGTATAAGTTCTTCAAAAACGAAGTCGGCTGTTCTTTATCTGAGTACAAAGAAAAGGTTCGCTGCGACAAAGCGGAAACCTAAGGCAGCAGCGAAGGCTTTTGTAATTTATCCAACCTCTTTTCAATTTGCGCAACTTATTGTACATTATCCCGCTTCCATGATTACCACGTTCAATGTCCAGCCAATTTTCATCGCCAGCCGGAGAAGCCTTTGGTCATTTTCATAAGTCCGATAAAAATCGCGCATCCGGCGCACATTACGTGGGGAAAAGCCTGTGCGGTCAGGGAAATTCGCCTGCAAAAACTCTGCGGCTGCAACCGCCGCGCCCTTTTCCGGGCGCTGACAGATGACTTTGCCGATGGCATAGATTTCATCCATCTACGAGAGATTTTGCGCGAGAATCACAGTCAATTCCCGGTGCATCATGCCGTAATCCACAGGTTTTCTGACGTTCATAGCCTCTCCTTTCCGTGCTGGCGCGCATTGGATATTCTGTTGTTTCACCGAATAAATACTGTTTTGCGTGCTTCAACTCGGCTTTTTCACAAGATTTGAACGGCGGGCATGAAGTGCGCTTCGTGGAAGCGTGCTTCATTTCGACATAAAATCTCTATAGTCGATCTATTATAAACTATGGAGGTCTTCAGAATGAAACCATACCCGGCGCTGCTCGCAGAGCTTCTTTCCGCGGAACTTTCTTCCCTGCGGCAGAAGATGGCGCTGACGCAGGAAGCGATGGCAGAGCAGCTTCGTATCTCCAGCCGTGCGTACAGTGATTTGGAGCGAGGGAGATACGCGGCTTCCGCACCGACCCTGATGTTTCTTTTTTCCATGCTGGATGCGGAGGCGCAGGGCGCGTTGATCCGGCAGTTTATGCAACGTGCTCAAGCGCTGGAGGGGACAGATGCGGCATGAATTCTGTAACAGATATCGTCGAAGTATATGATCTGTTGTACCGTCTTGGTTTCTCCGCAACCAACACCGCATTTTTTCACCTTTCCTACTCGGTCTATCTCGCCTCGCTCAATCCACATTGGTTAGTGAAGCCATCGCAGCGGCTATATCCTGAAGTGGCAGACCAATACAACACCAATCCGCTTCAGGTCGTCCGAAACATTGACGGGTTTGCCTGCGCCTCCTGGCATAAAAATGCTGCTTTTCTGCGCAGCCTTACTTACCGCCCGCTGACGACAGCTCCGACAGCTGCGCAGTTTTTGCGGATGCTTGTGCATGATATCCGGAGAAGATCTGTATAGCGCATGCTGTTGCGGAATGTACACCACTTTCAACTGCTTCTTATCTTTAGCTGCAGGCACACATCGTATATTTCGTCGTTTTGCGAATAGCCTGCTACAATATTTTGTGGTATGATTGCCCCGTTCGTTTGATTCTTGCAAGGGAGGAGCAATCATGCAGTACACCGATACCGAAGCCGCCCTGATTGGCGGTCTGATCTCAACTTATTTCTTTCAGCCTGCCGTGTCCGCATCCTTGAAGGACGCTTATAGCCGTGTTTTGGAGCATCTACATCAAAACACCCTCACTTCTTCTGACCTTCAGCAGATCCGAAAGGCTGTGAATTTCCTGATGCCCATGTGTCAGGCCAACCGGCAGACCCAGCGGGAGCTTATGGGAATCAGCGCACGGACAACAGCACTGCTGAATACATCGCGCCGATAATCTCACATATTTTGCAGGGCAAAGAAAAACACGGTTCAGTGACCGTGCTTCTCTTTGCCTTGTTTATACTCAATGCGCTTGATCTTCTAGTCTTTCCAACTGTTCTACGCTGTCCAGAAAGCTCTGCTCAACCGGCGACAGCCGCAAGTCCTGCTGCTTTTTGTATTTATCGTATTCAGCATGGGCTTTCTGTAATGCCTGCTGGTTCGACACATGCCCGCTGGTTGTTAAAATCTCTCTGCGAGTCATTTTCAGGTAATCGTCTATGGTTTCCAGCCAATCCTTCATATACATCGGCTCATGATTTAATGCGCGGACTTCTGCAATGTCCAGATAAGCAGTTACGATTTTGTTGAGCGCGTCCAGTTCTGGCTGACTGAGATAGTTTTTCGCCACCTCAACATCTGTACGATGGATCTGGTCTCCGCGCCACGAGGTCAGTCCCATATGCTCCTTTTCTGCATCCGCTCTTTGGTAGATAACCTCTGCCGCTGTATGCTGGTGTGCTGCCCAATGCATTTTGTTTTGAACCTGCTTGAAAAACAAAACGGTACTTTCAGCCTTGGGGTCATAATCAATGCTGGTCGCATAAATCTCCAGCACCTTTCGCCAGAATACCTTTTCAGAAGACCGGATATCCCGGATTCTGGCAAGCAGCTCATCAAAGTAGTTGCCGCCGCCGAGATTTTTCAAGCGGTCATCATCCAGCACAAAGCCCTTTTTCATGAACTCCTTGAGGATCGCGGTCGCCCACATGCGGAACTGAACACCGCGCTGAGACTTCACACGATACCCAACCGATATGATAACGTCCAGATTGTAGTATTCAATCTGCCGCTCTACCTGCCGTTCGCCTTCCATCTGAACTGTTGCAAATTTTGCAACAGTTGCAGCTTTGTCCAATTCGCCCTCTTTGTAAATATTACCGATGTGGCGCGAAATTGTGGACTTATTTCTTTGAAACAGATCTGCCATCTGGTCGATGGAAAGCCAGACCGTATCTCGGTCAAACGTAGCTTCGATTTTTGTCAAGCCGTCTTCCGTTGTATATAAAATCAGGCTGGAATTTGTGGCACGTTCCATGCTGCAAGCCCTCCGTTTCGTTTGTTTTCATTATAAATGCAGACCTGCTGGTACGCAAGCATAATACTTGCAACATCTATGTAGTGCCTTATGTTCTCATGTAATCATGTAATCGTCTTTGGTCATCTATGCTTGTTCTGGAAAGTATTGCGACTGAAACCGAAGTGGATTTCCGTGAAGGTCGCCGGCTGCATAGATCATTTTCATCGCTCCAATCGTTGCTTGATTTCTGCGCCGCCTTTGATCCGCACCAGAATCTCATCAGTGGAGAGGACGGTCACGCGCTCTACGATCTGCCGGACGGCGTTTTCGTTCCATTCTGTGATCGTGGATGCGGTGCTCTCTATGGCTTGTTCTGCCTGCTTCATGCGGGTGCAGACGCGGTCAGTGTCCATGCTGCTTTGCAGAATAGTTTCTTTCTGCTTTTTGAGGGAGGTCTGCTCAGCAAAGATTTCCGCGAACTGCGCATTGCAGGCTTCTTTATCGTCGGCATCAATGACTTTCACCAGCAGGCTCTGGAATTGCTCATCTAACTGCGCCAGCCGACGCTCGATATCGGCAAGGCTCATCGTCTGACCTTGCACCGGCAGAAGCTCCAGCGAAACCACATTCTTGATCCGGTCAACTAGAGTGGCTTTATTGCTCATGGCGGAGTTGATTGCTGCCAGAATCGCGTTTTGCAGTGGGAGCTCCCGCAGAGTGGGCGACTCGTGGCAGTATTTTTTGCCGTATTCCAAGCGGCTGATGCAGCGCCATTCGTGATAGATGTTTCCCTTTACATTTCGCGTTTTGCGGCGATAGAGCGTACCGCATTCGCCGCAGAACAGCCTGTCGGATAAGGCATACTTGCTGGTGTAGCAGGAGCGACCGGTAACCGCCTCCTTGGACGGGCTGCGCAAGGCGCTTCGCCTTGCCATTTCAGCCTTCACCGTATTGTACTGCTCCCGGCTGACGATGGCTTCGTGGTGATCTGGCATATAGTACTGCGCCATCTGACCAACATTTTTGACGATCTTCTTGCTGATCACATCCGTACAGAAGGTCTTTTGCAGCAGCACGTCACCGCAGTATTTTTCGTTAGTCAGGATGCCTTTTATAACAGAGATTGACCAGTCGTCTGTACCAAGGACGGTCTTGATCTGATTTTCCTCCAGCCAGTCCTTCAGATTGCGCAGGCTTGCGCCATCCTTGTATCGCTCATAGATCTCGCGCACCACCTCGGCCTGCTCTGGGATGATACAGAACTTTCCGTCTGCATCTTTTTTGTATCCATAGAGTCGATGGCAGGGAACCTTGAGCGTTCCGACCCTTGCGTGCATCTGCCGCCCACGCCGGATGTTGCCGGAGATGGATTCGCTTTCGGACTGCGCCATTGCGCCGTACATGGTGATCATAAATTCGCTGTCTGGCGGTAGAGAATTGATATTTTCTTTTTCGAAGAGGACACCAATGCCGAGTTGTCGGAGGATGCGCGTATAATTGATGCAATCAAGCGTGTTTCTTGCGAAGCGCTGGATAGATTTTGTAAGAATGAGGTCAATCTTTTTCTGCTTACACTGACGGATCATTCGCAGAAATTCTGTGCGTTTCTTCGTGGACGTGCCGGTGATGCCTTCGTCTGCAAAAATCCCAGCCATCGTCCATTCTTTGTTGGACATGATCTTGTCTGTGTAATACTCGCACTGCGCTTCATAGCTGCTAAGCTGTTCTTCTTCATCCGTAGATACACGGCAGTATGCCGCGACGCGGAGCTGCTTTGTGACCGCAGCTGTTTGCTGCAATTCCGGCTTCGGTGGGATTACAATGACGCGCGGTTTTTCGTCTGTCATACCAAGTCATCCTTTCCAATGATTTGTCCATTCTTGAGTTGCAGGCGCACCACCTGTCGCGTCACCAGCACGGCGGAAACAGTGCTTTGCAGCAGCTCCGCATTGAGTTCTGCTGTGCATTCAAAGGCCGTAAACAGCCGCCGCAGACGTTCGGTTTCGTATTCTTCGCTGCCAATGGTATCGTACTGCTCCTGCGCCAGCTTGCAGATCAGGCTTCTGGCAGCATCCTCGTCGAGCGGCTGCGTGTTCAGGATGTCATTCAGCTCGGCTTGCGTGGTGCTGTGTATTTGTGGCGGCTGTTTTTCTGACTGCGTGATGCGCTCTGGTTGCTGCGCCAGCCTGCCAAGCAAGTGCGTGACCTGCTGTTCGATCTCCGGCGTAGGCGGCTTGGAGCAGACCCGCCTGAGCGCTTTCTGTGCGGGTGTCCGCTCTGGCAGGCGCTGCTTGGTCTGCCGCTTTTCAGCGGCTGCCTCGAATAATTTTATGTCAACTAATTTAGGATAATTGTCTGCACCGGTGTACTTGGCATTCTCCAAGATCCGGGCAACCATGTTCTTGTTCCATGACTTGCTCTCGTCGTAGCTGGGGCCGGTTTTGCTCATCTGTTCTGCAATTTCCTTCAGCGACGCGCCGAGCGCATATTGCAGGAAGATGTCCTGCACAGCCTTTGCTTCCGGCTCATTCCGGATGATCTCACCCATACGCATCTGATAGCCGAATGGCAGCTTCCGATTTCCCATCAGCGTCTTGTCCTTTCGATTTGCTCTAGCAGCTCCAAGCCGTTTTTCAGCCGGAACCGCAGGCGCTCATTGCTGTCTACGATGATTTTTTCCACAAGCGCATCGAACAGCTCTGCATCAAAGCTGTCGAGGAAATCCGGCCCGTCCTCCAGCGCGTCCATGAGATCGCGGGTGCGATCCGCCAAATCGTCGCTGTCGGTATCGAGAAGCCTTGCTTTTTCCTGTTTCAGCCTGCGGAGCTGTTCGCTGAGTTTGTTGTTTGATGTTATAAAAGTATCAGGATCAACGCCGCCCGCCTGTTGAAGCTGGGTTAGGAATTGAACCTGACTGAGAATATCGGATATTTTCTTGTTAAGGGAGCTCACATCTTCGCTCCAAAGCATCCGGCTGTAGCGGATTTTTGGGAGGTTCGAGAGCATCTGCGTGAAGATGGATTCTCCGTGGTGTTTGAGTTTGTAGTACAGACGGCAGAACGCTGCGTTAATAGTTTCCTCCGGTACCTGCTTGATGTGACAGGCATTCCGTTGTTCCTCATGCACTACACATGACCAATACCAGATTTGGTTTGAAGTCTTTGCCCGACAGCGAGAACCACAGCTGCATTGGATTTTGCCAGAATACACTTTTGGCTCGTCCGATCTGCTCACGGTTCTGCGTTTGCGCAATTCCTGCGCACGATCAAATACATTCTGAGGGATAATTGGTGCATTGCTGTCCGATACATAATACATGGCTCGCTCGCCATGATTGCGCTTTACTGTTCTTGGCAGCTCTGCCCTTGTATATTTCTTTTGAAAAATGGCATTTCCGGCATAACGCTCATTCATTAATATATAATCAATTTCTCTGCGTAGCCACTTTCGGCTACTCCCCTGCTGTGCATTATACGGAGGAAACCTTTGATAAGGTTATGGATCTGAATGTAAAAGGCGTGTTCAATGCTACAAGAGCCGCCAGTGAGTGCATGATTGCAAAAGGTCAAGGTGTTATTCTCTCCACATCCTCAATGGTCAGCATTTACGGCCAGCCCAGTGGCTTTGCTTATCCCGCATCCAAATTTGCTGTCAATGGCCTGACGGTTTCCCTTGCCCGAGAATTGGGTCCGAAGGGTATTCGAGTGAATGCAGTCGCTCCCGGTATTACCCTGACCGATATGATGAAGGCTGTTCCCAAGGAAGTAATTGATCCGCTCATCAAGCAGATCCCTCTGCGCCGCCTGGGTCAGCCGGAGGATATTGCCAATGCATTTGTGTTCCTGGCATCTGACGAAGCATCCTAATCAAGGTGTTCGATTTGACCGCTGCGTCTACCGGTATCAACGAAACCCATGCAAAAAATGCAGGGCTGAATGCAGATACGGTCATTCTGTCACCCATGAGCCATGCAGGATATTATCCCGGCGGCAAGGTTATGACTATGAAGGTGGTTTTTGAAAAGGAAACCTACCGTCTGTTGGGCGTACAGATCGTGGGCTACGAAGGTGTGGATAAGCGCATTGATGTGCTGGCCACTGCTATCCGGGCAGGAATGAAAGCCACGGAACTGAAGGATCTGGATCTGGCCTACGCACCGCCTTATTCCTCTGCGAAAGACCCGGTAAATATGGCTGGCTTTATGGTTGAAAATATCGCAAACGGTGTTCTGAAACAATGGCATCTGGAAGATGCAGATCGTCTTCCTCGTGACGGAAGCGTAACTCTGTTGGATACCCGCACTGTGGAAGAATTCGCACACGGACACATTGACGGCTTCTTTAACATCCCGGTGGACGAGCTGCGGGAGCGGCTGGGTGAGCTGGACAAGCGTAAGCTTGTCTACGTCATCTGTCAGAGCGGTCTGCGCAGCTACATTGCCTGTCGTATCCTGGCCGGAAACGGCTTTGACTGCTATAACTTCTCCGGCGGCTTCCGGTTCTATGATGCTGTGACCAATGATCGCTGTCTCATTGAATCGGCTACGGCCTGCGGAATGGATCGAGCATAAAATCAGGACATCTGCTTGCAATTAATAGCAAGCAGATGTCCTTTTTGCTTAATCATTTTGCAATTGTTCCAGTCTGATTTTGTCTGTAATCTCCACTGTTCCACGAGTCAGTTTGACCATACCCTCGTTCTGGAAATAGCGAAGCATTCGGGTAACTACCTCACGGGCGGTACCCATGTGGCTCGCAATGGTTTCATGGGTAATCTTGAGGATATTTGTTCCCTCTAAGCTGCATTCCTCCAGCAGAAATCCTGCCAACCTTTTATCAAAGCTTTTCCACATGATCTGCTCCATGAGCCACATAACCTCAGAAAAACGGGTGGCCATAATTTCGTTGGTAAAATTAGCTACCACAGCAGACTCTTTCATAATGTGCTGATAAGTGTCAGCAGAAATAACCCACATCGTGGTATCCTTCTGCGCCTCAATGGTAATCTCAAACTGAATACTGTTCATCATGCAGGAGGCGGAAAACAGGCAAATATCCCGATCAAACAAACGATAGAGGCTAATCTCTCGTCCTTCATCGGAAAGAATATAGGCACGAAGCTGTCCGCTTCTTACCAGCAGAAGACCAGTACACTCCACAGTTCCATTGTGAATCACGGTCCCTTTGTCCACTTTTCGTAAAACTGCATTTCGCTCCAAAATCTGCTGCTGGGTCGGTGTCAGTTTGTTCCAAATTGGAAAATAGGATGAAAAATCCATGGGTACACCTCCTTGAATACACATAGTATAAAATAATTTACGGCATATGTCAATAATTCCGTTGACATATAGGAAAGGGAGGATGTACAATGGTTGTATAAATGGAATATGCTGCAAATAATATGGAGGTGAATCTATGCCAAGACCGAGAAAATGCCGAAAAGTTTGTTGTTTACCGAATAATGATGGTTTTGTTCCGGTTCGTGGCGGCGAGGAACTGACTCCCATTGTCCTGAATGTGGATGAGTATGAATCCATTCGCCTGATTGACCGTGAAGGTTTTTCTCAGGAGCAATGCGGAGAATATATGCGTATTGCCAGAACAACGGTTCAGCAGATTTATGCAGCTGCCCGCAAAAAACTGGCCGATGCGCTGGTTGAGGGACTTCCTCTGCGAATTGAGGGAGGGGATTTTACACTCTGCAACGGAAACAGCGCAGCCTACGGGTGCAGAAATTGCTATCAGAAAAAAATCCATCCGATGCACGAAAAACCGAAAGGAGATAATATTATGAGAATTGCAGTCACTTATGAAAACGGAGAAATCTTTCAGCACTTCGGTCACACCGAACAGTTTAAAATCTACGATGTGGAAGATGGAAAAATCATTTCGTCTGAGGTTGTGGATGCTGGCGGCAGCGGACATGGTGCACTGGCAGGCGTCCTGAGTACACTGAAGGTGGATGCCCTGATCTGCGGCGGTATTGGCGGCGGTGCCCAGATGGCACTGAGCGATGTGGGTATCCGGCTTTATGGTGGTGTTTCCGGCAACGCTGATGCAGCAGCAGAAGCACTGGTAGCAGGCGATCTGGACTTCAACCCCAATGTCCGGTGTGATCATCACGACCACCATGGGGAAGGTCACTCTTGCGGTTCCCACGGCTGCGGCCATCACTCCTGCGACTGAAATAGGTGATTAAGTCACGGAATATGTGTCGTGATTTGATAAAATATAGATAAAAGAGGCGATAAAACCTATGAAACAATATGTTTGCGGCATTTGTGGATATATTCACGATGAAGCTGTCGGTGGCAAGTGGGAAGACCTACCTGCCGATTGGAAGTGTCCTGTCTGTAAAGCAGGCAAAGACGCTTTCAAACCCAAAGAAGAAAAAACAGCGTCCCAGGAGGTCCTTGAAAAGCCCCATGTGGACAATGAAAAAATGGAGGAAAAGAAAATGGAAAAATGGAAATGCACAGTCTGCGGTTACATTCACGAAGGCCCTATGACACCTGATTTTAAGTGCCCCATCTGCAAGCAGCCTGCCAACAAGTTTGTGAAGATTGAGGATGCTGCGGCTCCTGCAAAGAATCCCTATGCAGGCACCAAAACCGAGAAAAATCTGTGGGAAGCCTTTGCTGGTGAATCTCAGGCACGCAACAAATATACTTACTTTGCTTCAGTAGCCAAGAAAGCCGGTTACGAGCAGATTGCTGCTCTGTTCCTGCATACTGCACAGAACGAGATGGAGCACGCCAAGTTGTGGTTCAAAGCTCTGGGCGAGCTGGGCGATACTGCCGAGAACCTGCTCCATGCTGCTGAAGGTGAGAACGCCGAGTGGACGGATATGTATGACCGCATGGCTCGTGAAGCTGATGAGGAGGGATTCCATGATCTGGCTGAACAGTTCCGTGGCGTTGCTGCCATTGAGAAGATGCACGAGGAGCGCTACCGCAAGCTTTTGAGCAACGTGGAGACCATGCAGGTGTTTGAGAAGAGCGGCGTTACCATCTGGGAGTGCCGTAACTGCGGACATATCGTAGTAGGAACCAAGGCTCCTGAGATCTGCCCTGTCTGCAAGCATCCTCAGGCATTCTTCGAAGTGCGTGCGGAAAACTATTGATAAAACGGAGGAAATTAAAATGAGTGCAAAGTTTTATATCTGCCGTCATTGCGGCAATCTGGTTGGTATGATTCACGACGCAGGTGTTCCCATGATGTGTTGTGGTCAGAAAATGGAAGCTCTTGAGCCTAACACCGTAGAAGCCAGCGGCGAAAAGCATCTGCCTGCTGTTACTGTTGAAGATGGTGCAATCCATGTCAATGTGGGTTCTGTAGATCATCCTATGCTTCCGGAGCATTTCATCGAGTGGGTCTATGTCCAGACCGAAAACGGTGGTCAGCGTAAGGTTTTGAAGCCTGGTGACGAACCCCATGTCACCTTCTCCCTGGGAGACGATAAAGCAGTAGCTGTCTATGCTTATTGCAACCTCCACGGCCTGTGGAAAACTGAAATTTAACATGGAGGTTCTTGCAAATGAACGAAAAAGTACATGCGCTTATCAATCAACAGATAAATACGGAATTCTATTCCGCATACCTTTATCTCAATTTTTCAAACTATTTCGAGGAAGTCGGGCTTGACGGCTTTGCCAACTGGTATAAAATTCAGGCTCAGGAAGAGCGTGACCACGCCATGCTTTTCTATCAGTACCTGCAAAACGAAAACCAGAAGGTAACGTTTGAAGCCATTGACAAGCCTGATCTGAATGCAGCTTGCCATATGGATGTTTTGAAGGCAGGTCTTGAGCACGAAAAATATGTGACCTCGCTGATTAATGATATCTATAGTGAGGCTTACGAAGCAAAGGATTTCCGTACCATGCAGTTCCTCGATTGGTTTGTGAAAGAACAAGGTGAAGAAGAAACCAATGCAAAGAATTTGATTTCCAAAATTGAACTCTTTGGCTCCGATCCCAAGAGCTTGTATATGCTCAATCAAGAATTGGCAGCACGAGTTTACTCTGCTCCTTCTTTGGTTCTTTAATCACTATAGCCTATAGATGATGGAAGTATAAAAGGCAGTATGCCGCCTGTCGGTTTTCCGGCAGGCGGATTTTTTACAGGAGGATACCTATGAGTCAAGACAATGCCAGCTTTACCTTTTTACATCGCATAGAGGAAGTAGAACTGAACATTGAGGATGGACGCTGGCAATCTGCTTTGGCATTGGCGCTGACTTTACCTGATATTTGTGGCGGGATTGCTTTCCCAGAAATTGTAAAGCGTTATCGGGATGGACGTGCTGTTCTGGACAGAAACCAGAGACCAACTCGTGATGTAGGAAATCAATATATTCGTTGGTTTGATACATACGCAGCACCTTTCTTTAAAGTCTCTGCGCAAGATATCTCGCCCTATATCTGCGGAGAACGATGCTGGCAGCTTCGATGTGAATACCTGCACCAGAACAAGGGCTTTGCAAATACTGACGACAATACTTCGATTCGTTTTCACTTAGGTGTGAATTGCGGAACTTCAGTTTGCCAACTGGATAGAATAAGTTCTGACAACAGCCTCACGGACATCCGTATTGATATTGAACAGTTCTGCCGAAGAATGTGTCGAGCGGTCAGAGCTTATTATGAAGCAGAACATACAGAAAAAGATTTCAACCTTTATAATACACCTGTTCTGGATTTTATAAAGGCATCACAAGATGAGCAATCAAATGCCACGATTGCTATTATGTGCAGTGATTCAGCCTATGGGAACGGACTGAGACTGGTACTGCAGAACTTATCCAAACATATCCTTGTATTTGAAACCCCGGAAGCTGCAAGAAAAAAGCTTGGAAAGAAAAAGCCTATGCTTTGGGTTGTTACAGAAGCTCTGACAAAACAGCCGGATCAGCCATGGCGGGCGGATAAAAGAACACCCGTAATTCTTCTGTCCAATCAACCGGAATCAGAAATAACGATTGAAAAGAATACGGGTAAGGTGATCATCTTGCCTGTTCCCGTTCTACCAGAAACGCTCCGTAATGCAGTTAAGACTTATCTTTTGATGAAGAAGGGAGATTAATAAGAATGATTATTATTATCATATCAATCATATTACTACTGCTTCTTCTTACTTTTTTCCTCTATATTCAAAAGAAAAAAGTGATGTCGCTTCAACAGCAGATTGGTGATCTTCAAAATAAAATTAGTATTCTTGAGAAACAATATCTTGCAGCTGAACAGTATAAAGATTCTCTCAGGCAGGAAGCATACACGGTTCATTTATATGCTTCTCTCTCGCTGGAGGAGGCAAAAAAAACATCCATAAAAGATAGGACCGCATTTGGGAATCTCCTTCTCGATCCAGCCGGTCGCTCCAATTTTCAACATTGCGAAACCCTTCATGGTTTATTTCCTCCTAATATTATGATTTTATCTAGGGTGTATTTTTCCAACTCCCAATGTGACCGGCAGCGAGGAATTTTTGCGCTGAGCAAGACGTTTTTTCGCAGGAATACTGACGTATTTCAAGGAAAAATGGCGCAGCGCAGTGTGAAAAGGCCCGCTGTCCGGGTGCGTCGGGCGTTTTCAGATACACCCTAGCATAGTTGCCAATCTATCAAAACGCCTGCATGAATCCTTTTATTGGCTCATGTCGTGCGTTTTTCCAAAATTCAGTTGCTTGCAAGCCTCAATTCACCCCTGCATCAATCTTTTGCTCATTCAGATATTGCGCTGCAAAATGCGCTGCAACAGCGCCGTCCGCTGCTGCTGTCACGACCTGACGCAGTGGCTTGGTTCGCACATCTCCCGCCGCAAACACGCCCGGAAGATTTGTTCTTGTCGTTTCATCTGCGCAGAGATACCCTGCCTGATCCATGGTAACCTGTCCTTGAAGCAGTCCTGTCGCCGGGTTTCTCCCGACGCTCACAAAGATGCCGTCGCATAAAAGCTCCTGCGTTGTCTGATCTTTGCTATTCCGGAGCTGCACACCGGTCAGCCGCTCCGTGCAAATCAGCTTTTCCACGGTACTGTTCCAGCAGAACTCCACGTTCTCTTTTTCCTCTAATTGCTTTGTATAAATCTTCTCCGCCCGCAGTGTATCTCTGCGGTGGATCAAATACACCTTTTTTGCAAAGCGGGAGAGCGTCAGCGCATCTTCCGCCGCGGAGTTCCCGCCGCCAATGACCGCTACCGTTTTACCACGGTAGGCCATGCCGTCACAGGCCGCACAGTAGTGTACACCTCTGCCTGTCCATTCCTTTTCTCCCGACACTCCAAGCGGTCTTGGTGTCGCACCGGTCGCAATTACAACCGTTCTCGTCATGATGGTTCCTTCACTGGTCTTCAGCCGCTTGACCGGCTCCTGCAGTTCCACAGATTCCACCTCTGCCAAAATTGTCTCTGCACCAAAGTGTTCCGCACCGCGCTGCATCTGCTCTCCGAGTGTAAAGCCATCAATCCCTGCATCAAAGCCGGGATAGTTGTCAATCTGCTCTGCCAAAGCCATCTGCCCGCCAGCGGAGAGCTGCTCCAACACCACAACGTTCAATCCGGCTCGCGCCGCATAGAGTGCCGCTGTGTAGCCTCCCGGCCCGCCGCCGATCACAGCCATGTCATAGATCTGCATGCTCATCCCCCCAGTGATTCCTGAATAAACGCATCGATCTCCGCCTTCGTCCCTGGCGCAACAATTTGTCCTTTACTTTCTCCGTTCCGGAACAGCTTCAACGTTGGAAGCAGCTCCACGCCATTTTTCCGAAGCAGCTCCGGCTCCTCGTCGGCATTGATCTTTGCCACAACAAGATCCCCTTCCCGCTGCTCCGCTACCTTTTCCAGTGCCGGTGCGATGCGTCTGCAATAACCGCACCATGGTGCCCAGAAATCAACCAACACAGGTCGTTCTGCCTTGAGGACAATCTCCTCATAGTTTTGTTCCGTTACCGTAATGATTGCCATAATATTTTCTCCTTTGTCTGTTTCAACTCTTTTCTTCAGGTTTCCCCGGATGCGTCATAACCATGCCTGTAATCAGGCACATCAGCGCCGAGATGGCCATCACGGCCGCCCAGAATTTATGCTGCTTGAACATGGTCTGTTCTCCCTTCCCTACGCTCTATATCGCCTACATCATTGGCTACCCGGAAGCAACGGTGCCGTTCTACACCTATGATTGGGCGGCTTCCAACCGCAGCAGCCGGTATTTTTACGATTTATACGGCGTGTATCCCAATGCGGACACTGCAAACACGGCAGTCAATACCGCATCCGTGTCCGGCATCCAGAAAGTCCCCGGCATTTCGCTGACCGCTTCTACCGGCATTGTTGGCAACTGCCCAAGCTGCGGGAAATACTCGCTGCAAGGAACGTATGTATCGCAGTCCCATACCTCGCGCGGCCATGCCGAGTACTATGAGTGCTACCTCTGCCATTACACAAAAAATCTCGGCACTTATGTGTATAAAGACCACGGTTCTGGTTCGTATGGTTCGTGGACCTGCCCGGACTGCGGCAGTCACACCTGGGTGCTGGACTATGAGCAGGACGCAACGTGTACGCGGAACGGCTATCGGGAATATAGCTGCGATTGCGGCCAAAGCAAGCGCGAGACCATCTACGCAACCGGCCACAGCTATTCTTATGGAAGCTGGGAGGAATATTCCAGCAGTCAGCACCGGCGCGAAGCCTATTGCCGGAACTGCGGCGATTCGGATTACGAATACGCCAGCCACAGCATGAGCTATGGATCGTGGAGCAATTCTTCTTCCAATCAACATAGCAGAACGGCATCCTGCCGTACTTGTGGGTACTCCACAACGGAATACGGAAATCATAGCTATTCCACTGGCGCATGGAGCAAGTACAGTGATACGCAGCACCGACGTGCAAAAACCTGTACGTCCTGTAGCGCGTCTACCTATGATTATGCAGATCACAGCTATTCCTACGGTTCGTGGGTTTCGGACAGCGAAACGCAGCATAAGCGTACCAAGACGTGCTCGGCTTGCGGAGATTCTGGCTATGAATATGCAGACCACACCGATGCGAACGGCGATGGAAAGTGCGACGATTGCGGCGCAACGGTTTCGTTGACGGTCACATGGGACGCAGGCAGCAATGGCGGCATGATTGACGGAAAAGCATCGTTCAGTGAAACTGTAAAGTCGAATTCTGCACCGGCTGCGCCCAGCGCTTCTCCTGTGAAAACCGGACACACATTTAAGAACTGGTATACAGCCAAAACAGGCGGCAAGCTCTACAACACCGTCACTTCGATCACGGCCAGCACAACGTTTTACGCGCAGTTTGAAGCAAACGAATACGTCGTGACATGGGATCTTGGTACTGGCAAAACGGAAACCACAAATCAGACCTACGGCGAAAAGTTGGTGCTGCCGATCGAGCCGACACGCAAAAATGCAGATTTTTTGGGATGGTTTACCGAAGCGAACGGCGGTACGCAGGTAACGGAAAATGACGTTTTCACGGAAACCGCAGATAAAACGTATTACGCCCACTGGGAGATCACGGAGGTCTTCTCGGTCACGGTTCCCGTCACACTGCCGCTTGTCGTTGACGAAAGCGGCGAGGTTCACGTTGGCACGGCAGAGATCATCAATGCGTCCACGGGCGAAGTTGTTGTGTCCTCCGTCAGTATCAGCACGAAAAACGGTTGGCAGCTTGTTCCGTTTGACACCGATATGGCGCACGCTAAAGTCGATGCAAAACAGCTTGGTTTTAAGATCAACAATTCTGTGACGACGAAAACCGGCGATACAGAAACACTCGTTTTGCGCGGATCGTGGGATATTGCAGAGAGCGGCAAGCTCCCACTCTCCTATGACGCCGTTGTCAGCGCCGTATCCAAAGCAATCACCGAGCAGGAGGTTCTGTCCGTCGTGTTCGTGCTGGAATGGGGCGGTGAATAATCAAAAAACCTGAGAACGGGCCTTCCGTTCTCAGGTTTGCGCTTCTTTTTTGGAGGAATCAATGAAAAAGCTATATCGTTTTTATACACTTTGCCTGCTGCTTTTGCTGTGCGTCAGCCTGTTTTGTGTGCAGGCGTTTGCCGTCGAGGATATGTGGACGGCGGCAAACCGTATCATCGTGGACGTTTACAACAAGATCGCAGGCATCAGTACCGTGCTGGCCGGCCTGATGTCCGCCGTCGCAGTTGTCGGCGCGAAGCTCTCCAACAACCAGCACAAGGTCGATCAGGCATGGGACTGGCTGCGCCGCATCTGGATCGCGTGGGCGGTCATCAACGGCATCGGCGCGTTCATCGCCTACGTTGCGCCGCTGTTTCAGGGTCTTGCAACGATCCAAGGCTAAACAGAATCATCCGGCGAGGAACGGAGGTGACGGTGCTTGCTGGAGCTGCTCTTTCAGGGCTTTATCGAATGGATCTACGGCCTGATCCTGGAATGCTGGGAGTATTTCGCGTCCGTGCTGTTTGAACTCATGAGTCTGGATTTTGCGTATCTGCGTGAGCATATGCCCGTCATTGATACCATCCGGCAGATCATGCTGGGCGTCGGCTGGGCGCTGCTCATCGGCAATCTCGTCTTTCAGGCCACGCGCGGCATGGCGGCGGGGCTCGGCTTTGATGCCGAAGACCCGAAGCTGCTTTTTACACGGACATTTGCCTTTTCGTTTCTGCTGGTGGCAAGCCCGCAGATCTGCGAGCTGGGGCTGAACATGACCTCAACTGTCATCGAGCTTCTGCAAATGCCGGACGCCGTGGATATTACATTTGCGGATGAAGCCTCCTTCGGCGGTCTGACCGGTTCTTGGCTGCTTGTCGTGATCTGCGGCATCATCGTCATGTTTCAGACGTTCAAACTCATTATGGAAATGGCAGAGCGGTATTTTATCCTCGCTGTGCTGACGATCACCTCACCCCTCGCCTTTGGCATGGGCGGCAGCCGGAACACGTCGGACATTTTTAATGGCTGGTGCCGGATGTTCGGCTCCATGTGTTTGCTCATGGCGACGAACGTGATGTTCGTCAAGATGCTTTTATCTGTGCTGTCGTACTATCCGAGCGGCCTTGACGTGCTGCCATGGATGGTGCTGGTCATTACCATCGTCAAAGTGGCGAAAAAAGCGGACAGCATCCTTGCGCGTATCGGCCTGAATCCAGCTATGACGGGCGATCCATTAGGCCGCGGTTTCCCCGGCACAATGACGATGATGGTCGTTCGTTCGCTGGTGTCCAATGCGGCACATACCATCGGCAGGAACGGCAATCAGCCGCGCAGCGGCAGCGGAAATTCCAAGCCGAATGCACCGACCGGACCGCGCTCTGGCGGCGCTGGCAGCACTTCCAATGTCAATGCGCCCTCGCACGCAAACGGCTATCATCATAGCACGTCTGCGCAGCAAAACAGCGCGAATCCTGCATTCAATCAAGAATCTATTTCGGCTCAGACGGTTGCTGCACAGACGGATACCGTACAATCCGCCGCCGAAAAGATGGCGGGCGCATTCCCACAAGCCGCGCCTGCTGGAGCCGGAAAGCAGCCGAACTCCACGCGCAAGACCGCCGTGCCGCCCGGCACCAGACGTGCGCCGGGTCATGTGGCGATGCCAAAGACCAATGCAGCGCCCGCGGCAGGAAAAACAGCGCCCGGTGCGCCGTATCATCCCGCAGGAACGGTGCAGCCCGGCACGGGCGGCGCGGCCGCGCAGAATACGCAGCAGGAACAGGCCGTACATTCTCAGTCGGAATCCCATCCGCGCAGCAGCGCAACAGTGCAGAATCACGGCGGAACTGTTTTGCCCGGCACGGCAGGAAAAGCGGCAGCCTCAAATCCGCCGCGCAACACCAATCAGCCGACCGGCAGCGCAGGAAAATCGTATCACAGCAGCAACGCACAGGGACAGACGGTACAGGCCGAGTCTGCACAACAGCGCAGCACCTTTGTGCAGCCGCCTGACGCACAGCGGGGCGCACCGAATACAGTTGCGTCAAATGCTATGCCGAACAATCCGGGTTCGCCGTCTGCCACACCCCGAAGCTCGGCACAGCCTATCGGCAATACAGGAATACCAAACCATCCGAATGGCGGTCAGGTGCGAAATGCGCAAGCAGAATCCGTTCAGCAACGCAGCACCTTTGTGCAGACTCCGAACATGGCAGGCGTGCAGCAACCGACGGCGGAACGTCCAACTTCTCCCGCCTCTCCACGATCCGGTATGGCAGGAAATCCGTCTGTGCCGCACAGCAGCACGCCGCCAATTCCCGCGCAAAACGGTGTGGCAGGAAAACAGCCAGATTCTCATTCCGCACCGGCCCGCGATAGCGCAGGAACTGGTGCGCGGCCGCAGCAATCGGGCGGTCCGCAGAATGCGCCAACGCCCGGTACGGCAGGAACACAGCGCACGTCCATCGGCGGGCGCTATACCCAGCCTGTGCAGCAGACGACACGCGTTTCCGCGAATGGGAATAGCCAGATCACGCAGCAGAACCATGTTTCTGCCCAGCAGTCCAACGGCGCAGCACACCCAACCAGCGGAGTCCGTATGGATGGCCGCTCCACAAATCGGGAGCATCCGGCTCCCGCAGCGCCGTCTTCCAACCGCGAAGCTGGTACGCCTCCGCGCTCGACCGCGCGGTCTGATGCGGCACGTCCGGCGGAACAGCGCGCTTCGCAGCGCCCAATCCCCGCGCAAGGCGGCAGCGCAGAAAAGCCACCGCAAACTGTTGCGCATACGTCTCCCGCTTCTTCCGAACGGCAGAGCAGGAAACCGGCGACCCCGTCTGCTATGGGCAGCATGACTGCGTCGGCTCCGGTATCGCAGGAATCGCGCGGGCCGCAAAGAAGCCCTGCAGCAGAATCCTCCGCCAAGCGTCCGGTACCGCAGGAACGCAGGGTCGGTACACAGCCGGAGCCGCAGAAGAAGGAGCAGACACTCTATCACCGCCCCGGTACCGCAGGAATCGCGCCCACGGCAGTTGGGATCAACACGGAAGCAGCATCGGCGGCGCAGAAGCCTGCTGCGGAAAAGGCGGCAAAGAAACCGTTCGTTCCGCTGACCGGCCGAACACCGGAATCCATTCCGTCGCATCTCGATCTGCATGAAGCCTCACAGAAGACAACGAAGCGCCCGCAGGAGAACAACCAGGAGGTGGCATCGGATGAATGACCAGAACCGCCGCTCCGCTGCGGAGGTCATGGCGAATGCGGCGCGCGTGGTCAAGGCAGCTGTCAACATCGTGCGGGCGGCAATCGCAGGAGGGCTTCACGGCGCGGCTGCCGCCGCGAAGGAGCTTTTGCCAACGATCATCAAGCTTGCCGTCGGCGTTCTCATTGCCATCATCGTGATCCCAATGTTCGTGATCTCCGCGATGCCAAATATGTTTTTCGGCTACGAAACGTCCGAAAAGGACTCGCAGATCACCATGCGGGAGCAGGCGCTTTCCATCGGCGGCGCGTATCTGTCTATGGAGGACTTTGAAAAAACGCAGCAGGACGCCATTATTACCGGCGAAGCTGCCGCGTATGAGAATCAGGGCGTCACGATCGATGAGATCCGGGTGTCCAGCAAGTTCGATGAAGAAGATCTTTGCTGGTACATCGCCATCAATTCCGTTGCCCACAAGCAGGACTTGTCAGAAATGAAGCCGGAGGAAGTTCAGTCACTTCTGATCTCCAATCTCAAGCACACGACGCGGCTGGAATCCTCCGGCAACCAGACTGTCCTCCGTATCATCTTCCAGCCGCTCGATAAAGACAAGCTCATGGATGATCTGGCGTTCGATGAGGATGCAAAAACGTGGGCAGGCGCGCTGTTTGAAACGATCTACGAAAGCGACGCGCTCAACAAATATAAAGACAAATTTGAAGCCTATAAGCCCAGCTATGCGGGCGATACGGGCTACTCCGGCCCGACCGAGCTGTCGCCCGGCGGCGGTGGCGGCGGTGCGGAGAGCGGCGGCAGCGCCGACAATACCATCGACATCTCAGGCTTCACAAACCCGCGCACAAAAAACAACCATGATCTCGCCGCCTATGCGATACAGGCGTGGGAGCATGGCTGGGGGTATGTCTGGGGTACATTCGGAAACGTCCTGACGGAATCCATGCTCCAATACAAGCTGGAGCAGTACCCGGATATCGGCGCGTCGGAAGCCTTTATCCGCGAACACTGGCTAGGCCGCCGCACGACGGACTGCGTTGGCCTTCTCAAAGGCTACGGCTGGCTGAACCCCGATACGCTGACCATTGACTATAACACAAACGGAATGCCGGACTATACCGCGGATCAGATGTACGCCTCTGCCAAGGAAAACGGCACGGAGTACGGCGGCATGGACACGATGCCGGATATCGTCGGTCTTGGTCTCTGGAAGAAGGGACACTGGGGCGTCTATGTCGGAAACGGCTATGCCATTGAAGCGATGGGCACGCAGTACGGCGTGGTACGCACGAAAGTCGAAGGGCGCGGCTGGCAGGGCTGGTGCAAGATCCCGTACATACAATATGACGACTAAAGGAGGCGACCTATGAAGGTCAGAAGATTCCGCATTCTCCGCCTGCGGCACCATGTCAGCATGGTGGAGCTTGGCCGGGCCTGCGGCGTATCCGCGCAGCGCATCAGCGAGCTGGAGCTGAGCGAAAACAAACCGTCGGCAGAGACCGTACAGAAAATCCAAAGCGGCTTTGAAGCGATCATCGCCCAGCGCAGTGAAAAATTGGGCACGTTGCGGCAGGACTATGATTCCTGCAAAAATTCGCTGATGGAGCGCGTGGGAGAATACGAATATGAGCTATGAAACCTATCATATCCCCGTAAATTTTACGGACGCGGGCAAGCTGTTCGGCGTGTTTGAGATCCGCAATGCGGTCGAAACCGTGCTGCTGTGCATTCCCATTCTCTTTCTGTGTCTGGCGCTTCTGCCGCTGACGCTCATGCCGAAGATCGTCGTCACAATGGCGATTCTCGTGCCGGTTGGTGGCTTTGCGCTCATTGGCATCGGCGGCGACAGTCTCACGAGATGGCTCAAGGCATGGATGCACTGGCGCAAGCACCGGCGCATGATCTTTTACCGCGGGGAGGTACGTCTATGAGCATGAAAGACGCCATTTTCGGCACGACCGCGCCGACCAGTCACGGCGGCGCGACCTATCGTGACAGCATCCAAGCATGGCTGCCGGTCAAGAATATTATCGGCGGCGTGGTCATCACGAAGGACAACCGTTTCATTAAAATCCTTGAGGTGCTGCCGGTCAATTTTTATCTAAAATCCCCGTCCGATCAGCAGAATATCATTACGTCCTACGCCGCGTATCTGAAGATCGCACCGGACAGCATGAGCTGCGAGGTGCGCACACTCCCGCCGGACACGAGCGAGTATGTGGAGCAGATGCGGCAGTTCCAGAAAACTGAGGAAAGCGAAAACTGCCGCGCGGAGATCGAGGACAACATTGAAAAAATCGGTCTCGGCATTGCAAGCGAATCTATCCGGCACCGCTTCTTTCTCGTGTTCCAGTACGAAGCCAAGATGCGCGCCAAACGCAACACCGTCAAGGGCATCATTCAGCGCCTGAACGAAGAAGCGGACACCGCACGACGCTATCTGGACATCTGCGAGCTGGAAGTCTTAGAACCGCGCTACACAGACGATTTCGTACTAAAGCTCCTGTACGAACTCATCAACAAGGGCACCAGCCTGCGCGTCAAGCTCCCGGAGGGCGTGTTCGATATGACCACGGAGGTGCATGGGGTGTATGGAGAATAAAGAGAGGAACGGATTTCTCCGTTCCTCCTGAATGTGTAGGATTCAATTCAGACAAAGTCAATTTTTAACTGCTTTCCGAGCCCAGCCGCAATTCTTGCCAGTGTATCGATCGTGGGACTTGCAGAGCCGTTTTCGATCCGGCTGATATTGGACTGCCGGATCCCGGTCTTTTCAGCAAGCTCTTTCTGCGTCATATTACAGGCAAGCCGCGCAGCGATCACCGCGCGAATCGCTTCGTATTCCGGCCGCTGCGCTTCATACTCAGCAGCGAACGCAGGATCTTCCATTTGCTGCGCAAGATACTTTTTGAAATCACTCATGGCGATGACTCCTTTCATAGTCTGCCTTATATTTACGGGCAAGTATCAGCTCTGATTTTGGGGTTTTCGTAGTCTTTTTTACAAATCCATTTGTAATAACGATCGTATGATTGACCACAAAGAAATAAAATAGTCTGGAAATGTCACTCGCAAATTTGATTCTAAGCTCAAACAGACCGTCTTCCAACTGTTTGGAATATGGCTCGCGCAGTTGATTTCCGAACTCCTCTAAAATCGAAAGACTGTGCAAGGCCTTCGCGCGCATCTTTGTATCCAGCGAGTCCAGAAACTCCTCCGCCGGTTTTGTTCCATTCGGTAGTTGATAAAACTCAATTTCAAACATATATGCACCTTTTATCTGCCCACTATTAGTATATTCCTTTTATGATATATTGTCAAGCCGCCATGAACTGAGGCCTTCACCATGCGCTTATAAAAAATGGCAGGAAATTCTTCCTGCCTGCGGTGGCCCAAAGAACTTACGCCCAAGCCAGCTACATCATTAACGCCTCGCACTTGGGATATAGGCGGCGAAACACCTGCTGTGAATCTTTCGATTCACCCATATTATATGCGACATAATGCAAAAAATCAACGCCATACCAAACAATTCCGTTCTGAATTTTCTATGAACAAAAGCAATCATAAACCATTTCAAGGAGTGTGATCCACTTGAAAAAGAACCGCAAAAAGTCTGCTGCCCCGCCGCCCGGCTTGCCGCCGGAGGAGAAGCCGCCAGTCAAGGAGCAGCCGAAAAAGCAGCCGTTTCTCAAGCGCCTGCTCTTTGGCGAAGAAACGCCGGATCTGAGCGAACTGGAGGCAGGCTCTACAACAATTCTGGACATTCTCTCGCCCACGAGCGTGGACACCAAAAGCCGGGACTACATCGTAGTGGACGGCATTTTTCATGCCTATCTTTACATCACGGGCTACGGATATTCCACGACCGTCGGCGCGAGCTGGCTGGCCCCGCTGGTCGAGGCCGGCGAGGGCGTCAGCATTTCGTTCCACTTTGACAAGCAATCCAAGGAGAAGATTCTGGCGAAGATCTCCCAGCAGACCATGATGAACCGCAGCCGGATGCGCGACGTTGCCGACACCCGGCAGGACTTCGAGGAGCTGGACAGCGCCATCGCATCCGGTATGTATCTCAAGGACGTGATGAACCGGCAGGGTGAGGATTTTTATTATATGCACACGCTCATTGAGGTCACGGCCAGTGATCCGGAGACGCTGGAGCATCGTGTCACAGCAGTTGAAAAGCTCTGCGTCTCCGTGGACATGATCGCCCGCCGCTGCGAGTACAAGCAGGAGCAGGCGTTTTTGTCCATGCTCCCCATCCTCTATCTTGACCCGGACATTGAACGCAAGTCGCGCCGCAATGCGCTTACCAGCGGCGTGGCGGCAGCGTTTCCGTTTGCGTCCTATGAGCTGTCTGACCGCAACGGCATCTTCCTCGGTCTCAATATGTACAACCGCTCGCCGGTGTTCCTGAACCCCTACGACGACTACAAATACACGAACGGAAACATCTGGATCGGCGGCTCGTCCGGTGCGGGCAAGACGTTCACGCTCCAATGTGTCGGCGGACGTTTACGACAACAGGGCAAGCGTGTCATTTACATCATCCCGAAGAAGGGTCATGAGTTTCGTCCGCGCTGCGAACAGCTCGGTGGCCTGTATTTGCGTATGTCGCCATCTTCTCCGGACTGCCCGAATATCATGGCCATCCGCCGCAAATCGCTCGACACCTACGCGGGCCTCAAAGGGCTTGCCTCCCGCGACGATTCCGTGCTGGCGGATAAAATTTCGCGGCTTATCATCTGGTACAGCCTGCAAAAACGCGACCTCAGCGATGAGGATCGGAACTATCTGGACACGTCGCTGGTCGAGTGCTACCGGCGGTACGGCATCACATTTGACAATGCTTCCGTTCTGAACGAGGACGGGAGTTTTGGCAGGATGCCCATTCTGGCGGACTGGTACGACGTGCTGCAGGAAAGCGCAGATACGCGGCATCTTGCCGTTGTGCTGGCGCGCTATGTGACCGGCTCGGCCTCCGCGATGGGCAGCCGGAATGAAATTGACCTTGATAACAAATACATCGTCATTGACACATCCGGTATGCCCGACGATCTGCTCCTGCCCGGCATCTTCTGGGCGACGGACATCGCGAACGACCTCATTTCTGGCGCAGGTGGACAGCTCTCCGCGCTCATTTCAGACGAGCTATGGTCGCTGGTCGGCGCGAACTCCAACCCACTGGCGGCGGGCTACATTCAGGAAATGGTCAAGACCATCCGCGGCCTCGGCGGTATTGCCATCACATCCACACAAGGTATGCAGGATCTGTTTTCGCTGGACAACGGCAAATATGGCAAAGGCATTCTGGATTCCAGCCGCATCAAGATCGTTATGCAGATGGAGGAACAGGAGGCGCGGCTGATTCAGAACGTCTTGAATCTCTCCGAGGAAGAAGTCCGTCAGATCACACGGTTCCGCCGCGGCGAAGGGCTTCTGTGTATCGGTTATAATCATGTACCCATCGCGTTCTACGCGACGCAGAAAGAATATGACGCGATTACCACATCGCCGACAGATTTGTTAAAGAGAAAGGAACAAGAAGTATGAACGAAGAACGATTTGCAGCAGAAGTGAAAAAGATCCAATCCGTCATTGCCAAAGCCTCGCAGAAAGCAGGCGCTCTGTCCGCACTTTCTGACGGCGGCAAAATGAGCCGTGAGAAATTGCAGCTCACGCTGGAGGAAACCGCGTATTTCTTTGAGGCCGCGACACTCCATCTGCGCGCACTCTGCGAAACGCAGATGCCGGGCATTGGCGGATACGGGCGGCGCGACGGGCTGGAGTTCCAGCTCCCGTCCGGGCACATCGAGATCGCGGGCGCGGGCTGGGTGCATATGCAGATCGACACGCTTCTGCCGCACTGCCGGTATATGCCCGCGACTTGGCTGACGGACACCGTGCGGCAGCTTCTGACCGCGTATATGCAGCACACGAATTTCCGCCTGCATTTCAAGCAGATGCTCCTCGTTATTGACGAACACAGCGACGTGGATGGACGGCATGTGTTCGATCAGGACAACAAGGGATGGAAAGCTGTGAGCAATGCGCTCAAGGGACTGGTTATTGACGATGACGACCAGTACCACTTATCTGTTCACATGATGTCCAGCCGCAGCGCGGAAAACGTCTGCCACATCAGTCTGGTTCTTCTGGAATCGGAGGAGGAATTTTTCCGGTTTCATCGAAAAGGGATCGCATACCGGCCTTTGGAGCCATCCGTTGCGCTGTGCCCCTCGACTTCTTTTTGCCTTGTCTGAAGCTCGGAAAAAACCGATGGGTCAAACCGCTTGTAATTCCATGCGTTTTCGTAATTTGAAGCGTCTGGTGGACGGCAAAAACCCGGCATCTACGGCTACCCATCGGTCAAGCAGCCAAAAGTCACGCAGAAGCACCGAAATTGTGGTTGCGCCGGAACCGGCGCAAGCGCAGTTTCGGTGCCTCGCAGGAAAATGGAAACTGCCATGATTTTTACGACCCGCGACCTTGATATTCTCCGCTTTCTCCGCTGGTGCCGCTTTGTGCTGGCGAAAGATCTGGCCGGTGTGTTTTCCAAGAGTGAGGTTCAGAACCTTGAAATCCTCAGCCTGATAAAGCTATATTCCCCCGCGCAAGCCTACACACTGACTGCTTCCGGGAATCGACTGCTCGAAGCTGCTTTTCCAAAGCTCCCTGCCGCGGTCGCTCCGGCTTACAAAGCCGCTGATACCATACGCCGCATCCGGCAAGCGAAGCTGATGACCACCGCGTATCAGGCGGGCGTTCCTGTTTTTACGACAGATGTTTCCGCGCTGTGCGAACAGGCGATGTTTCTCCCCATGATTGCCCGCAATCGCGGCTCCAACCCGTGGGGCAGCACCCGCGTGGCGGCGCTGCTCCATACCGGTGACCTCATGTGCGCGATCCACTGGGTCAGCCCCAATATCGGCTGCGTCGCGCTGACGGATGAGCTGACAGCCTTTCAAAATCACACGGCGGCAATTCCCGCAAAGCAGCGCGCCATAATTTTTGCCGCGTCCAGCTATGAGGAGATCCTTGGCGAACTGGATACCGGGCAAGAGAAACAGAACACGCGCCTGCAATCCTACCGCGAGGTCTACGATTGCCTGAAGCTGCCGCTGTTTCTGCTGCTGTGCAATAAAACGGGCTGCTTGCAGCTCCGCATTCTGAGCATACCCAATTACCGCGAACTTCTGGCGAGAATCATCCTGAAGTCGCACTACGTTCCGCCGCCTGCGAATCGCCCAATGTATGACGCACTGTATCAGGGTGTGCCCTTCGTCATGGCGGCGGACATGGATCTGCGGCGCATTGACGCAGCGGTAGAAACGGCCCGTTCGGACGGTCTTTCTCAAATTGCGCTGGCAGCGCTGCCCGAACAGGTGGAAACCGTTCTGAACCGCCGCTACCGTGAGACCGGAAAGGCGCGCGTCTTTACCATTACGGAATCGGCGCTGCGGGAGCTGTTTGGAAGTATCGCGCCATACGCGCCGCCTGACCTGCCATTTTACACATCGGAAGGAAGTGTTCTGGATGTTCCGCCTCTCAAAGCTCCTTGAAAAGTTGGAGGACAAATCAGAAGCAAGATTCAAAAGCTGGTTTGCCCGAAACAAAGCTAAACTGCCCATGCGCGTGCCAGCCGTGATCGTCGGCTGGTATTTTTATGGGATGTTCCTCAACTCTCTGCGGCTTGGAATTGCATCGACCTTTCACACCGGCGAGGATGAGATCAAAAGCATCTGGGTGCTGAACCCGTTCAAAAACTGGGGAGCCGTCTTCACCGGCTTTGGGATCGTAACGACGCTGGTGATCGTGCTGATCATCTGCCTTATTACGAAAAAGGGCTACATCTGGTTCTCCGGCTACAAATACACACATGACCCGCGCGGGTTTGACATTCTTCCGGACGGTACGCATGGCACGTCCGGTTTTCTGACGGAGAAGGAAATGCGCGAATTTCTGGAACTCTCGCCTGCGGGCAAAACGGAGGGCATGATCCTCGGAAAAGTCAAAAAGCATCCGGATGATCCGGATGCTTACGCACTCTATGCCGCGCACCGGATGGTTGCCGGAGACAATAATAACTTACTCTGCATCGGCGCGCCGGGCAGTGGCAAATCCAGAGGCTTTATCATCCCGTTCCTCATGGGCTGCGCAAAGCGCGGCGAATCTGCGTTCATTACGGACGCCAAGGGAGAATTGTTTGAACGTCTTTCCCCGTATTTCCGGCAGCACGGCTTTTATGTGAAAGCGGTGAACTTTCTGGACATGGAGCATTCGGACGGCTGGAACTGTCTGTATGGACTGGACACCCAGCCGCAGCTCGTGCAGACGGTAGCCAACACGATCGTGCAGAACACGTCAGGACCGAAAGAAGCCAACGACTTCTGGAGCCGGGCAGAACTGAATCTGCTCATGGCGCTCATTCACTACGTCGTCAACCTGCGCGACGCAAACGGGAATCTGCTGCCCATTGAGCAGCGCGGGCTCGGCGATGTGTACCGCATGATCGCGACGGAGAGCATCGAGGAGATCAACCGCAAGCTCGAAGCCCTCCCGCCGGAGCATCCAGCCAAATACCCGCACGGCCTGTTCCTCAAAGCAAAAGAAAACCTCTGGGGCAATATTGTCATTGGTCTAGGCAACCGGCTGGCGGTCTTTCAAAGCCGCTTGGTGGATAAGATCACGCGCAACCACGATGTCGATCTCCTGCTCCCCGGCAAGCGGCCGTGTGTGTACTTTGTCATCATTTCCGCGCAGGACAGCGCGTACCGCTTTTTGTCCTCGCTGTTCTTCTCGCTGGCGCTGCCGCAGCTTTCAAACTTCGCACGTCTGCAATGCGCGGGCGGGCGGCTGCCAGTGCTGACGAATTTCTGTCTCGACGAATACTGCAACATTGGCTATCTGGATGGCGTGGCGGACAGTCTGAACAGCATTCGCGGCTTTAACATGTCCGCACAGATCGTCGTGCAGAGTCTTTCTCAGTGGCAGGAAAAGTATCCGGGCAAGGAATGGGAAAATCAGCTTGCAACGTTCGACCAGACGCTCTACATGGGCTGCAACGATCTGACGTCAGCAAAGTACATTTCGGAGAAATGCGGCAAGGTGACGATTTCCGTCCTCAATAACCAGATGCCGATGATGCCGCTGTTCTCGCCGGTGTATTCGTCCACGCGCCCGTACTCGCAGACGCGAAGCAACACACAGCGCGATCTGATGAACCCCGACGAAGTCCTGCGCTTGGAGAACCGGAAGTGTCTGGCGCTGTTCAAGGGGCACAAGCCCGCGCTCCTCTACAAAATGACGCCGGAGGAGCTGCCGGACTACGCCGGTCTTACCACCTGCCGCGTCATTGATTACATCCCGGAATGGCGAAGAAAAGAAGCCGAAGCAGCACCGCAAAAGAAAGCATCTGTTCAGAAAGAACCGTCAAACATCCCCAAACCGCCCGACAACGAAAAACAGCCAGACCGCAGCGAGCAGCCGCCCGCCTACGATCTGGCTGAGGATGATGAGATTGGAATGGTGGAGTGCACGGTGGATAGTATCCTGGATATGTAAGCGTCTGCTGAAATCAATATCAAGCCAAGAAAAGCACTCTATTTTAATCTTTCTCGACATACGCTTGGATGCGCTCCCTCACTCTAGCAAAAACATCAGCTTCCGCATAACGAGAAGGGTTCGCTGCCGCAGCCTGATCCGCCTCATCCAGCTTCTGCTCTGTTTCATCCTGAATGACAGATTTATCGCGAATCATCATATCGCATCACTCCAACAGCTTTGCATAATTTCTGCGGGCATAAACCACTCTGGCAATCGTCACGCGCTTTTCAGTCTCCGTCACCCAGTAGAGCATCATGTAGTTCTCAATGAGCAGCTTCCGATACTCATGCTTTAACGGGCGCAGCGGAGTGTAGGCTGGCTGCGCATACGGAAAGTCCCGCAGACTTTCTCCAGCTTCGGCCAGCCGCTCCGCGATGCGCTCCGCTGCAGACGGATTATTCAATTCCCGCGCAATATACGTGACGATCTCTACCATGTCCTGCACGGCAGACAGCAAATACTCGACGTTATACAACCTTAGATCCTCCAATGGCATCTTTCATCGCTTTCAGAACATCCTTGGAGGAATAGCGTTCGCTGGACAGCTCTGCTTCGCGCTCGGCGGCTTGCAGCTTGAAGTAGATTTCACTTTCAAATTGCAGGTTTTCAAACGCTTCCATGCTCAGAACGACCATATCGCCGTAGCCGTTTTTCGTCAGAAACACCGGCTGCGCGGTTTCGTGGACGGTTTTGGAGATCTCCGCAAAGTTGTTTCTCAGGTCGGAAACCGGACGGATCATATTCATAGTATCAGCCTCCTAACGCTTGCAGTTTAGCATAATTACGCTAAGATTTCAAGCCTGTATCTATCCGATATTATGTGTAAAAAGTGCGCATGGTCAAGAGCGGCGCAAAATTCATACGAATATCGTGCTCACCTTCCGCATTTTCGGCACTTATCATATGTAGCTGCACGCTATCAGCAAAGGCCACGCACAGCAGTATGGTTGGAAACGAACGGGCCATCACGCGCTATCCATAGTTTATTCCACCAATTCACGGATTATTTTTTGTATTATTTGCATCTTTTTCCCATTTACTTAAAACAGGAGGAATCCCCATGAAAGCAGCCAAGCTGACCGAGCATCCAAATTTCCGGCTTATGCGGCAGACGGACGTACAAAACGTCTGGCACATGCAGATGCCGCGATGGTTATTTTCCGACCCGCGATATGCGGATATGAGTCTGGACGCGAAAGTGACGTATACATTTCTTCTCAACCGCTTTCAGCTTTCACGGCGCAACGGCTGGGTGAATGATGCCGGTGAGGTGTTCGTGATCTTTCCGCGAAAGGCGCTGGCAAAGGAGCTTCGCATCTGTGAGCAGCGCGTCACAGCGGCCTTTCGCAAGCTGGCGGAGCTTCAGCTCATCTGGGAAAAACGCTGCGGCCGCGGCGACACCAATCAGATCTATCTGGCCAGCGTCACACCCATCGACGATCCGAGTTACGAGTGCGCACCGTTTTCCTCAAAAGAATACGAATTCTGCGGTTCCAGAACAGCGGATTCTGCGTTTCTTGAAGCGGAAGAACCACAGGATGTGCCGCCCCAGAACCCCGAAATCCCCGCCTTTAGAACCGCAGATTCTGATGTTCCAGAACCGCAGGATCCGGGCGCAAGTAATACTGATTTTAGTCAACCTGATACAGCTTTCTCAGATGTCAGTCTGTCTGTACCCTCGGAGGACGGACCGGCGGACGATGAAAAAGAGCTCACGGGCATTCTGGATGCTTGTGAGCTTTCGTATTTCGAGCCGGAGGTAGCGCGTGTTTTTGAGAACGCCATTGAGCGGCTTTTCTACTCGGACAACCTGCGCATCGGGCAGGCCGTTCTGCCAAGAAGCCGGGTACGTTCGCGGCTGCATCTGCTGAACTATTTCATCTTGCAGGAAGCGGAGACCAAGCTGCACACGAACCGGAATGTGCCGGTCAGGGATTCTACGAAATACGTTATGTCAACCATCTACAACTGCATCACGGAAACGGAAAGTGACCTGCTGGTTGACCCATATCTCAATTCGCTGCGCTCGCCGCCGGGAAAGGGGCGAGGCTGATGCTGCTGACGAAACAGCAAAAGTATCTGCTTGCGGCACTCGAAAAGCTCGGCTGCGCGGAGCTGCGGCAGCTTGCCGCGCTGCTGCAAAAAATGTTTGCCTTTACATCGATTGACGACGCCATGCGCGTGACCAATGCCTGTGTACGGCAGATGCAGATGGGCGGGCTGCTACAAAACTCGGATGGCCTCGTTACACAAACCGGAGCGTGCCCCGTCGCACCGCAGATAGAAGCCATCGACGTGATGCTGGAGCTGTCTGCGGCGCAGCCGGAGGATTTCTTTACCGTGGACAAACATACTCTGCTCCGCTTCTCGCTTGGAGAACCCAGTTTCAAGCAGTTTGTCATCGTGTCCGGCAGTGATCCGCCGCCGGAGCGTGAGATCCGGCGGGACGAAAAAATCATCGTTCTGCTGCCTGATAGCATCAAGCCAGAGGCGTTTTCATACACCAGACCCGTCATTTTTGCGATCCGGCAAGAAAACGGCACGCACCGCTTCTTTGCCAGAAAATAATTTTTAGGAGGAACTACAAATGCCCAGAAAGAAAGCTGAACCCGAAGTGCTGCAAGAAGAAACCATGCAGCAGGAGACCACACAAGCCGAAGAAACGTCCGCCGTAGAACAGCCAGTATTGGAACCGCAGGTCGAAGAACCTGCAATCACAGAACCTGTACAACCCTATGGAGAGGACGACGTGCCCGCAGCGGCAGAAAAATCTGAATCTTCCGAACCGGAGAAGAAATCCTTCTACAATCTGGACTTCCGTGCGCTCGATCAGGATCTCTCGCCGGAGCAGCGGCAGGAGTGGAACACGATCTATGCCTCCTTCCGCAGCCGAAGCGTCATGCGCGGCACGATCATCGGCGTCGATCCCCATTCCATGACCGTCCGCAGCGCGCAGACCGGACAGGTCGAGACCAAGCGGATGTACTGTGCGGTCATCGTGCCGTTCCGCGCGCGTATCCTGATCCCCGAAACGGAAATGTGGGCAGAAAGTGAAGAACGCCCAGCGTTCGTTTTACGGAACATGCCGGGCGCTCAGATCGATTTTGTCATTACGCATGTGGATCGTGAAGCGGGCTTCGCTATCGGCTCCCGCCGTCTGGCGCTGGCATCCCGGCGCTACTTCTTCTCCGCACAGCCGCTCCACCAGCCGGGCAGCCGCGTTCCGTGCCATGTGCTGGCTGTCGGCCCGCGCCGGTGCCTGGTCGAATGCTATGGCTACGATATCAACCTCTCGCAGCGCGATATGAGCTATGCCGCTATTCCAGACCTGCGGGAGCAGTATCATCCGGGCGACGAGCTGACCTGCGTGGTCAAACAGTTTGACCACAAAACCGGCAGCTTGGAGATCTCCGTCAAGGAAACCGTTCCGAACCCCTTCGATGAAGCCAGTCTGCGTCACCCCATCGGCTGCCGCCGCAGGGCGAGTATCGCAGGTAAATACGCCGGAGGCGTGTTCTGCAACCTCCCCGATGGCGCTGTCGTCATGTGCCGGTATTCGTTCCATTACGAGGACTCGGATTTCAAAACCGGCGATACCGTCATGGTCGTGATCCAGCGGTATGACGAGGGGAAGAAGCAGATTTTTGGAAAGATTGTGGGACGATAAAAGAATGTCCTATATTTGAGTTTACTTAAGCCTAATTTGACCTTCCAGGGAACTTCTTGTAAAGCCTTTCCCACCAGCATACTCTTTTAACAGGGCTTCAAGTAAGATATAGTTGCCTGGATCGAACATCGGGCTTGTGACTACTTTCATGTTGTGAATGGCGTTTTCTGTTAAATTAACGTCATAGTAATCCCGGAGAGGAACATACTCACCAGGTCTAAAAAGCGTAATGATGTAGCGATACTCTTCTTGGAATGCCCATGTTTTGCGTTTAAAACGCGCGATGCAGTCACCATGTATTACGCTGCTATTTTTGTCAACAGCCTCGGATGCTATAATCGTCGATGCGGGAAAATCGTCGCTATATATCACTTTGCTCGGATAATTGCAACTTCGCGGCTGAATCATCGAAACAATTTCGGGGTCATCTTTGGTTTGGGGCAACTTTGGGAGCCAGCATGCGTGATCATAATCATAAGATCCATTTTTAATTCGGTCATCACCATTTTGCTGCGGATCGACAAATGAGCCAACCGGAAGTTCTATCCTGACTCCATCTGATAGTTTTGTGTACAACTTCCACATGAATATTTCTTCATTGCTAATTTCGGTCCAGCAACTGACATAAGTGATCGGCGGATTTTTTCCATAAAAAATCATTTGCGATTCTTCTAGGTCATCCAAATTAGCGAGTGAATTAAAGCGTATTGTCCTGTTTTTCAGAATGAGAGCCAGTACTCCCAAACTTGTATATTGAAATAGTGTTTCTGGAGTTTTTTGATCATCTGCTTCTCTAACTAGATTGGTAATTCCATTTTGCTGTGTCATACTAATCACCATCCGCTGGATTCTCAACCCAATTTTTCCGCTTCAAAATCTTATCCTGCAAGAATGCGATCTGGATCAGCTCCTCAGGCGTTACATCAAGCGCGTCGGCGATGTTAAAGAACGCTTCCATGGAGAACGCACGGACCATATTCGGTGCTTCGATCGCGCTCAGATGAGAGCGGCTGATGCTTGCTTTTTCGGCTAACTGTTCCTGTGACATCCCGCGCATCTTCCGCAGAGAGGAGATCGCAATGCCCATCTGGATGAACCGATCCCGGTTTTTGAAGCTGATTTCGTCTTTGCTCATAGTAAACGCCCCCTTCTGTGAAAATTATAGAAGCTGCGGCGTCTTGGTTCAGCTTCGTCTATAAAGCGATTGACTTATTTATAGAGCGTTATATAATTATATTATGCAATTCGCCGAAATATATGGCGCATGCGCTTTATAATAAGCAGACAATCGTTCTGTTGAAATGGGAGCGGAGGGAAACATCTATGATTTGCGCGCTAATTGGAGATCAGACGATCAGAAATTTGAATGAGGAGCGTTTGGAACTGCGGCTTCGTACGCTGATTGAGCAGGAGCATGTTTCCGCGTTTGTTCTTGGCTATTTCGGCCCGTTTGAACAGCTTGCGCTCCGCGTGATCCGGCGCTTGCAGCAGGACTATCCGCTGCTGGACTATACAGTGATCCTATGCGGACTGCGAAAAGAGAGACCGGCAGAGCCGGAGCTTGACTATCTGCACACCCTGTATCCGCAGGGCTGCTGGCTCTGGCCAGGACGGATTGGGTTGACGCAGAAGCTGTGCTATCTTGCGTCGGCGTCGGACATGATCGCCTATTATGATGATACGGAGCAGCGCAGAGCCGCAAGCTGGATTCGTCGGGCAGCACGGAGAAAGCGGTTATGCGATACAACACTTGAGTAATCCGCAAGTTTGCACCTGTCTGCTGCTGCGCTACAATAAATCTGTATTCCAGGTCAGAGCAGTATCAGGGCGGAGCAGATGAAGGGCGGAGGTGAAAGCTTGGGGACAGGTATGCCCCGGTTCCGTGCGCAGGCCAGTGAATACCAAAATACAACAGGACCAGTAAGACCGTAATTGCCGCTTGGCAGTTACGGTCTTTTTGTGTCCAAAGCAACGAAAGGAGGAAAACCATGAATGCCAGAAAAGAGCCGACTCATGCCAATCAGCTATTACAACCCCAAGCAGGAGGTGCGCCTCAGCGCATATGCGGACACGATCGTCCTTGAACCGAATGGGTGCGAGTCTCGCCTGCGGGCGATCCGCTTTGGCGGCTACCCGGAGATGGTGCGCGCCATGTCGGACGCGATCTATGCCGGTGCGACGCTGGAAACGGAATTTGCCGGTGAAACAGCCATGCTCACCTGCGAACCCAAGAAGTACGAATGCCATCTGAGCCACGACGGAATTTATGCCGAGGCGACCATCCTCTCACTGGATGACGAAGACGCTGCGGCAAAAAAGGATGAAGAAGCGCAGGCAGACGGGCAGACAAATGTAGAGCTGCCGCCGCGGAAGTGTGTTCTTTTTTGTCCGGCCGGAGACCGGCGGGCGCTGTTTGAAGCGCTGGACCGGAAAACGGCTGTGCCGCTTATCCCGGAGTTTCAGGACTATGTTCTGGACGAATTGCAGCGGCGCAGATTTCTCAAGCCGCTGCGCGTCATCTCCATCCGGGAACGGCTGGAGGCGTGGCTGCTGCTGTGCAAAAAGGACGACGCCAATATCGTCAAGGTGCTGGAGGATGGCTTGAAAACCGGCGCAATCCGTATTCCCGGAACGGTTCAGAATCCCAACGGCTTTGAAAGCGTGCATTCTGTCACCAGCTATCTGTCTGCGTTCGGTGTGACCGTCGCAGAGCGTATCCGAGAGCAATTCCAACCGCTCTTTGACCCCGCCGCGGAGCAGCTTTCCCCGGAGATTTTACGCATCAACGACCATATCCGCGCACGCGCAGGCTACAGCCTGTATCCGGCGCAGCTTGCCGTCGCGGAATCGGTCAAGCGCAAGCTCTCGGAGGGCAAGTCTGCGTTCATCGTGGCGGAATGTGGAAGCGGCAAGACGAAGATCGGCGCGACCGCGCTGGCTGCGTATCAGGCGCAGAAACGGAAAAAGACGTTCAACATTATTCTTTGCCCGTCGCACGTTGCGAAGAAGTGGGTACGCGAACTTGCCGAAACGCTGCCAGAGACTGCGGGCGTCATCGTCCGCAGCATTATAGAGCTGGACAGTTTGTACGCACAGTACCGGCAGGGCGACAAAAGCATCTACGCCGTCATCAGTAAGGAAAAAGCCAGAGACGGCTATATGCGCCGCCCGGCTGTCCTGTTTGATGCACGCAAAGGTGCGTTCCGCTGCCCCGGTTGTGGAGAGATCATTGAACTGCCAAGTAGCGACGACACAGACGGTTGGACGGCCGCAAAGCCGGAGGCGTTCCGCATGGAAAACCGGCGCAATCATCAATGTATGAATTGCGAAAGTCCCTTGTGGACGGCGGTAAATCCAAGCGTGCCCGCACCGTGGGTCAAGATCCCGGAATACGGCTGGGTGCATCGAAAGCTGGAAGTCCATGCCATACAGAAGACGAAGAACCCCGCTGCGCTGGACGCCTTGCAAACGCTTCAGGAGAACCCGGACGGATACTTCCCGACGCGCGGCGCGTGCCGGCGGTATCCGCTCAGCTCGTACATCAAGAAGCGATATCGCGGCAGGCTTGACGGCCTCATCGTGGATGAGCTGCACGAGTACAACAACGACAGCGGCCAGGGTGACGCGATGGCAGAGCTGTTCGGCACGGCAAAAAAGGTTATCGGCATGACGGCCACGCTCATCAACGGCTACAGCTCCGGCATTTTTCATCTGCTTTACCGCACGTCGGCGCAGCTGATGCTGGCGGACGGAAAGCCGCATGAAAAGCCCGCGCTGTTCAATACGGAGTATGGCGTTGTGGAAACAACCTACACCGAAGCCGATGAAAGCTATGCGGCAAAGCGCAGATCGCAGAAAAGCGGCGTTCGGACGCGTCAGCTTCCGGGCGTTTCGCCGCTGGTGTTTTCGAGGTTTCTGCTGGAAAAGACGGCATTTCTGTCGCTGAATGATATGGGCAAGGCGCTCCCCAGCTATGAGGAGATCCCTATTGCCTGTGAAATGGATGAGGCAGTAGAGACGGAGTACAGGCGGATCGAGCATAAGCTTGTGCAGGTTTTACGGACAGACCGCCGCGTGGCGAAAAAAATCCTCTCCGCGTATCTGAACCTGCTGACTGTCTATGCGGATCAGCCGTATGACCAGAAGCCCATCTTCTACCCCGACAGCGATGTACCCATCGTCGAACCTGAGAACATCGGGGACACGGACACGCTCGGAGAAAAGGAATTGCGGACACTGGAAATCGTAAAGACCGCCATCCAGAACGGTGAGCGTGCGCTCATCTACACAAGCTGGGTGCGCACGGATTCCCAGCAGAAGCTCAAAAAGCTCCTGACGGATGAAGGCTATCGCACGGAGATCCTGACCGACAAGATCAAGACCACTGACCGTGAGGAGTGGGTGCAGAAAAAGCTCGCCGCCGGAATGCAGGTGCTGATCGTAAACCCGTCTCTGGTGGAAACCGGCTTGGATCTCAACGCCTTTACGACGCTGGTGTTCTACAGCATGGGCTATAAGCTCTTTACGCTGCGGCAGGCGTCGCGCCGAAGCTGGCGCATCAACCAGAAAGCGCCCGCGGTCAAGGTCTATATGCTCTACTACGAGGACACCATGCAGCAGAAATGCCTGAAGCTCATGGCCTCGAAGCTGGCGGTCGCCGGTCTCATTGAAGGAAACTTCTCCGAGGAAGGACTTGCCGCAATGAGCGACGTGCAGGACATGACCTCTCAGATGGCGAAGGAGCTGATGCTCGGCATCCGCGACAATGTGGAGGATATTGCGTCAGCGTTCAAAAAGATGGCGTTTGAGAATCCTGACCGTGAGATGCCGGAAGTATCCGCCGGAGAAACGTCTTTGCCGCCGGAAACCGTGCCCGCGATGATCGAGCAGCCAAAGCGTGTGTTTACCGCAGAACAGGAGGAAAAGCTGCAAGCCGCCATGGTGCAGCTGGAACAGCAGAAAGCCAAACGGGCGAAGAAAACGCAGCAGGTGGAAAACCAGCTGAGTCTATTCGATTCCGTTGCGTAAAAAGGAGGATGCCATGAAATTCACCGTCAACCGCACAGAGCTGCTTGCCGCGGCGCAGAACGCCGAGCGCATTGCGCCGCGGGTGTCCACGATCGAAATTCTGCAATGTGCGTATTTGCAGGCAGAACAGGACACGCTTACCGTCGCGTCCGGGAATCTGGAGATTGCATTGGAGCAGCAGATTCCCGCGCAGATTGAAGCTGAGGGCAGCGTTGTCGTCAAAGCCCCGCTTCTTTCCGGAATGCTGCGCCTGCTGGATGGCGAGCGCGTGACGTTTCAGATGAAAAACGGAAAGCTCGTTGTTTCTTCCGGAAACGCGGAATATGCCATTCCCGTCATGGATGCGGAACAGTACCCGCGCATGGAGATTCCCTGCCCGGCGGCAACCGTGCCTGTGAGCGGTATCCCGTCGCTCACCAAACGGACGGCGTTTGCCGTTTCCGAGGAGACTGCCCGACCGATGCTCAAATGCGTGAACCTGATTTTCGGTGCGGACGGCCTGCAGGCGGTCAGCACAGACAGCTTTCGCATCGCGTCTGCCAAGGGCGACCGCGAGAGCCGCGGGAATATCAGCTTTCTGGTACCTGCCGCTTCTCTGGAAAAGCTGGCAGGTCTGGTAAGCGACCGCGAGAAGCTGCAGGTCGGTACGACCGGAAAAACCATTGTGTTCACGAAAGAAAACTTCTCGTTCGCCGCGCGAATTATGGAAGGGCCATATCTTGCCGTGTCGCAGGTGCTGTCCAATCTGAAGCAGCAGTTTACTGTCCTGACCGACGCCGCCCTGCTCCGCGATACTATTTCGCAGACCCTGAGTGTCACCGGCACGCAGAACCGGTTTTCCCTGTCCTTTGCAGGAAACCGGCTGACTGTTCGCTGCGAGAGCGAATATGGCATTTCGGAGACGGCTATGGACGTGGTCGCGCTGAGCGGCGAGCCTGCGGGCGTGTACTGGTACAATCCGGCGCAGCTCATGGAGTGCCTGAAAGCGCTGAACGGAACGCTCATGCTGGAGGTCGTGCAGCACAGTGCGCTGCTTCTCAAAACAGACGAGCTTGTCTGCTTCCAGATGGCGGTGCGTGAACCGAAAGCCATTGAAGTAAAGCCACAAAATACAAAAAAGCCGCGCAAGGAGGCGGCATAAAAAAGGAGGACACGCCTATTTGAAGAAACCGACCATCTGCCGCTACTGCGGCGGGATCATCCGGCTCGTTCCCGCTGCTGATGTCTATGGCAGCTCGACGGAGCGGCTCGGAATGCAGAACGAATATCTGTATCAGTGCCAGAACTGCAATGCCCGTGTTGGCTGCCACAAGGGAACCACGCGGCCGCTCGGCGATGTGGCAAATGAGATCCTGCGGCTCAAGCGCATCGAAGCCCATCAGGTGTTCGACGCTTACTGGCAGAAAATGCACATCAGCCGGACGAAAGCCTATCAATGGCTGGCACGAGAATTAAAGCTCTCAGAGGAAGAAACGCACATCGGCGGGTTTGAAATTGATACCTGTCAGCGCGTGATCGACCTCTGCCGCACGAAAATGGATAAAAAGTAAGGAGAATGTCGTATGAAGATCCGGCCCAAGGTTCCCGTATGCACAGACTGTAACCACGTTTTTGAGTACAGGGGCCGAAACCCCGGTCAGCTCGGCGGCGTGGTGGTGCAGTTTGGAGAAGCCTACTGTACGAAGAAGAAAAAGCCGCGCCTTTTGAAGCGCTGGCACAATATGCTCCGCGTTCCGGACTGGTGCAAGAAGCGCATCCGGCCGAGCCTGGTGCGCATCTATGATTTTGCCAGCACGGAAAGCTGGCTCATGCACGAAAATCTCTGCAAATCTCTCGGACGGGAGATCGGCCCCACGGCATCCAGATACACGCTCTCCGAGGTGCGGCAGCTTGATCTGGACGCATATGCGTTCCAGAAGCAGGTTCGTACCACACCCGTAGAGGAACTTTTGAATGTGCATCTGGGGCTGCATCAGGTCGTGGAGGTCTTTGACGGCGTACAGTCCGTCATCCTCTATAAGACGTTGGACGGCTTTATCCCGGCCCCGACGTTTGACGCAGAACGCGCCAGACAGAACCGCAGAGAGCAGAAAAAGGCTACCGCCTGACAAAACACACACGGAGGCGCTCGCCTCCCCAAATACAAAGGAGACAGACCATGAAAAACAATTTCACCATTTCTCAGAGAAACGCCATCGTGGAAAACCATCTGTGGTGCATCAAGGCTGTCATGAAGCAGAACCGTGCGCTCATCCGCGCGGCAAAGCTGGACACGGATGACGTGTACCAGCAGCTTGCGCTGCGGCTCATCCAGGCGGTCATGTCGTATGACCCGGAAAAAGGCGATCTGGAGCAGCATATCTTCGCGCAGCTCCATTTTGAGCTTCTCAACTGCAAGCGTCCTTACCGGCTGTGCGGCATGACCGGAATGCCCGCGGAATCTTGCGGGAATGTGATCTCGCTGGACGCCTACCGCATGAGGGCTGCCGCATGAGTTTACGAGATAAAATGCTGGCTGTTATGGCCGATGTAAATGCCTCTGTTTCCGAGCGTGAAGAACTGGTCGAGCTGATTGCCATTGCGCTCCTGACGCGGAAGAACCTGTTTATTCTGGGCGATCCCGGTCAGGCAAAGAGCTACGCGATCAACGCTTTTCGCAGCCGCATCACGGGCGCGAAGCAGTTTGAACGGCTCCTTTCCAAGCAGACGGACGAAGAACAGCTATTCGGACGGCTCGACCTTTCCAGTCTGATCCCCGGCTCGGTGCCGGAATCTGCGTTCGAGGGTGATGGGATTTACCAGAATCTGCGCTTTGATTTGCAGAGCTTCCTGAGCGGTCTGCCGCAGATGAAAAACGAGACGGCGACGTTTGACAAATTGGCAGAGATCAGCGGCAAGCTGGACGCCTATCGCAAAGCCATCGCCGCGCTGCATCCTTGTGAACCGGTCGTACAGACCGCGGGCAAAATTCCGGAGGCCGACATTGTGTTTTTGGATGAGATCTTCAAATGCAATGACGGCGTTCTGAACGCGCTTCTGACGGCACTCAACGAGCGGAAATACACCAATGAAGGCCGGACCTATCCCATCCCGACGATCTCCTTTTTTGCCGCGTCCAATGAGATCCCGAATTTCAATGACCCGGAGGAAAAGATCCTCTCGGCGCTCTATGACCGGCTGGAATTGAAGATCGTTACGGAGAATATTTCGGAGAAGTCACACCGGCTGGCGATCCTGAAAGACAAGCTCGGTGGCTCGTTCGGCGCAGTCCATGCGACGATCTCGCTGGAGGAGCTGCGCACCATGCAGCAGGAGGTCGCGGCCATCAAGGTACCGGACAGCATCCATGACCTGATGGACGATGTGCTCTGTGCGCTGCGTGCACAAATTCCCGTGTCCGACCGTAAATTCCTCAGCTACTTCTCTATTGCGCAGGCAAAGGCGTGGCTGGAGGGACATACGGAGGTCACATCGACGGATCTTCTGGTGCTGCGGAATTACTTCTGGCAGCAGCCGGGTGACCGCGAATTTGTAACCGGCACGTTGGAGCGTCTTTGCGTCAACCCCATGCAGGAAAAGGTCAGCGACCTTCTTGCCATGGCACAGGACGCAAAGGACGATTTCGACAGCGCTTGCGGTGCAGCGGAAAATGTACGCACAAAGCAGGCTGCGCTCCGCAAATTCCGCGGCGAGCTGGTGCGGCTCTACCAGATGCAGACCGAGATGGCTGCAAATGTCGCGTCTGACAGCGAAAAGGCGCTTACGGACGGACTTCTTTTCGAACTGGAGCGCATCAGCAAGGCGGCACATGAGGCCATTGGCTTTACTTACACACCGTTGGAGCAGCTGGCCGCCTTGCAGTAAAAGACAAACATCATAAAAATATGGAGGAATAATTATGCTGAATCACATTGTAGTTATGGGCAGGCTCACGCGCGATCCGGAGCTTCGTAAGACGGCCTCTGGCGTTTCCGTTGCGTCATTTTCCGTGGCGGTAGACCGCGATTTTTCGCAGCAGGACGGGAAAAAGGAAACCGATTTTCTTGATGTCGTCGCGTGGAGAAATACGGCTGAGTTTGCGGCAAAGTATTTCGCAAAAGGCCGCACGGCTGTCATTTCCGGCCGTTTGCAGATCCGGAACTGGGAAGATAAAGAAGGCAACAAACGCCGCACGGCAGAGATTCTTGCCGAAAACATCTATTTTGGTGATAGCAAGAAGGAGGATGACGGCGGTTCTGCTCCCGCATCCACGCAGGGCTTTGGTGCGCCTGCGCAGTCGGGCGGCTTTACGCCCAACTTTGGCAGCGCCCAGCCCGGCAGCTTTGTCCCGAACTTTGGTGGAGGATATTAAGCGCACATCTTGTCTATGTAGATGTTTTGATTGCATAAATTTCGGAATGCTGGTAAAATAGCAGTAGAAACATTTACAGGAGGTGCTGGACAATGATGTATCCGTTTTTAACGCTGGATGATCAGACTGAGATCGTACACTCTCAGCTTCTGGACGACGGCAGCGTAAAGGTTTATGTGGAAAAGCCGGACGAAAAGGATTGCTTTCACTATGCGACGTGCTTTCTGCCAGAATACCGCTGGGAAGATGTTTCCGGCTTCTCTGAGGCAGAGATTCAGAAGTATCAGGAGATCATCGCATCCGCACTTTCACAAGGGCGCATGGATGAATTGCTCAAAAGGTCATAATGAGATTTGCAGAGGAATCCGGTTCTTCTGCTGAAACAAGAACGAGGGAACGCAGTGCTTATGCTGCGTTCCCTTTTGCTATCTTTATAGGAGGGTTTTGATTGAAACAATATTTTCGCACCATACAAAACGTCATGGATTCCCGCTGGAGCAATTTTCAGTATGCCGGAACGTCCGCAGCACAGAAAACGGATCGCGTTCTGCAAAGCTCCAAGCTGGAGGACTGCATTTACCGCGATCTGAGTAGGGACGACGAGAACATGGAGAACATCCAGCAAGAAGTCGCATCTAAGCTGCACAGCTTTCCCGCATTGTCCAGAGATATTTTTCAGTCGTTCTATTCGTTGTTTCCAAAGCGAACCGACGCAGACAGGCTTACAGCAGAAGCACAGAAGTTCAACGCAAAGCTGCTTGACCATGTGACTGAGGATGCGGACTATCCCACGATCAAGTCGATCTGCGAAGGTCGGGAGCTGCCCGCTTATGAGGCTGCGTCCGAGTTTACGGCGAGGATCAGCGCGCAGCTGGATGATCTGCTGCCAGAGCTTGGCGGCAAGAACGGTACGCTGAAAACCCTTGAAAAGCTGCAAGCGGCGCGGAATCAGGCACAGCAGAAGCTCACAGAGCTTTTGGAGCAGATGCGGGATTCTGTGCAGAATCCTACGCTGGAACAGGCGGTGATCGACGCGGCGAATCAGGCTGAAAGCAAAACGCAGCAGGCCGAGGCCGTTGCAAAAATGGTGGATGTCACTGCAACGCAGAACAAAGCCGTCATTCATCAGAGCGTTTCTGCCGCTGTCAGCGCAGCCGCAGAAAAGGCAAAGGAAGTTCAAACGATCCTCGGCGCATGGAGCGATGATGCCGGTACAATGGAGAAAAACGTGGTAAACACCGAGCTTCTTCAAAAGGTTCGGCAATATCCCACGCTGTTGGAGATTTCAAAGCATCTCGGACGCTTCCGGGAGATCTTCGCGCAAGGTAAGCGCAATGGCTACGCCTATGGGCGCGGAGAAACCTACGCGCTGGAGCTTGGCAATGATCTTTCCCGCGCCATCGGTTCGGAGTTTGCCATGCTTGCTTCGCCGCAGACGCTTCCGCTGTTTGTGAAGAAGTATCAGCAGCGGCGGCTCAAGCAGTACCGCAGGCGTGAACCCATCCACAAGGGCATGGGCGACATCATCTGCTGCCTCGATGAATCCGGCTCCACGCGCGGAGACGCTGCCGCGTGGGGCAAGGCTGTGGCGCTAACGCTGCTGGATATTGCAGCAGAAAACCGGCGCAAGTTCGCGCTCATTCATTTTGCCGGTTCTTCCTCGTGCAAGGTGGACGTTTTTCTGCCCGGCCAGTTTTCCGTGCAGGATAAGATGAATGCCGCTGAAACCTTTCTGAACGGCGGTACGGATTTCAAACGTCCCTTGGGTGAAGCGATCCAGCTCATGAAGCTCGGCTTTGAGAATGCCGACATTGTCTTTCTGACCGACGGCCTGTGCGAGCTGCCGGAGGACTATCTGGAAACGCTCCGCAAAGAACAGGCTGCCCGAAAATTCACCGTGACCGGCATCCTGCTGGACGCAGGCAATCCCGGCATGGATTTTAGCCTGACACCGTTTTGTCAGAAGATCTATCGGACCAGCGAGCTGGCCGGTGATGAGATTGTAAGAGGTCTGGTTTCCCAGCGTATGTAAAAGCAGCAAAAATGATTGACAGTTATCCTGAAACCATTATAATAAAGGAAAAGGTACTGTATAATTGATTATGTGGATGCCTGAAAGGAGGCGCTTTTTATGAAGGGTACAACGCTGAAAATCGAACCGGAATTGACAGCACAGGCCGCCGCTCTCTTTGCAGAGCTTGGAATGGATCTGAGCACTGCGACTGGAATCTTTTATCGTCAGGCATTGCGGTATCGCGGTCTGCCGTTCGATGTGCGTCTGGATGAACCGAACAAAACCACTTATGCCGCAATGGATGCCGCAGAAAACGATAAAATGTATGGCCCGTTTGATACAGTGTCCGATCTGATGGAGGCGCTGAATGCTTAAACCAGAGTTTTCAGGGCAGTTCAAGCGCGACTATAAGCTAGCTGTCAAACGCGGCTGTGACCCCAAGAAACTGGAGACTGTCATTACAATGCTGTGCGCCGAACAGCCGCTGCCAGCAGAATTTCGAGATCATGCACTGACAAATTCCCGTAATTATAAGGGGATGCGTGAGTGTCATATTCAACCAGACTGGCTGCTGGTCTACCGGATCAGGCACGAGATCTTGGTCTTACAGTTGATCCGAACTGGAACGCACAGTGATCTGTTTTAGCCATTTTTCTCAAAGCGAAAAAATTTGCAATCTATAACACACAAGAAGCAGACAAGCATCGTCTGCTTCTTGCTTTATGCTTTACTTTTTAGCATGGCTTTCGTTTTCAGGATCGCTGCGCGGAAGGTTTTCTGTGCTTCGCGTTCAGTGGGAAAGACCGGGAGCAGGAAATCCAGTGCCGCTTGAATCTGACCCAAATCGTCCTGCGTCAAATGACCATCCATCAAGTGCTGGTACACCTGTCGGTATGCCAGACGCACGGAGTCAGAAACACTTGCTCTTGAGAAATATTCTGTGATCAGGCCGCCAATAAGCGCGGATTCCTCAATAGAATACTGCATACCTACCGCCCTCCTTTCGCGCACCCGCATATCATAGCATATTGTAGACGGACAGGCAAGTTAAGACATTCGTTCTCCTGAAATATCCGCAAGTTTATATCCATCTGCCGCTGCGCTACAATAAAGCTGTATTCCAGGTCAGAGCAGATGAAGGACGGAGCTATTTCAGGGCGGAGGTGAAAACTTGGGGACAGGTATGCCCCCGGTTCCGCGCGCAGGACATGGAATGAAATAATGGACTCATAAGACCGTAATTGCCGTTTGGCAGTTGCGGTCTTTTTGCGTCCGGACACAAAAATGAAGGGAGACACAGCATGACAGGCACAGAAAACGTAAAAAGCCCCGGTGCGCATCATATCTATGCGGTCTACTGCCGCGACAATGCGCACACTGAGGACGTATATTCCCGCGAGCTGGTCAAGGAAACGCTCAACCAGCGAACAAATCAGTATGAAAAGCTGGCAAACATCTTTTACGACCGACGCGATAATCGGTTTGGGTATGACAACATCGGTTTTGATGCCGATATTGATCCCCTGAACTATTGCCGCCGGGCAGAGGAACTGTTCGAACTTTATCAAACGTGCGCGAACCGCAGACAGATCGAGACGATCTGCCTGAGCTATCTGCGGATGCTGGAGGCCACCAAGGTCAGCTCGACCTGGCACCTCTATTTCATCCCTCGACAGCACATGGACAAAGTGGATACGTTTGAAACGTTCATTGAGCAGCTCAGCGATATGAACCAGAATAACAATGCGCTCAGCGTCAACAGCTTCTACATCATTGACGATGCCAAGCAGCGCGACAAAATGACGGAGGAATTTTATTCCGCGGTCAAAAAGGAGATCGCGCTGTATCAGGAAAAGGCCGACTACCTCATCCAGAGCGGCAGCAGAAGCCCCGCCGTCATGGAGCGGTGGGTGAACAAAATTGCCACGCTGGAGCAGAAGAAACAGCACTATGAAGAAATTCTTCGCCGGGAGCTGGACGGCCTCGACGATGAATTTGAAACGCTGCGCCTTTTGTCGCAGGAGCTGTCCGTGCGGGCAAACGGCCTGCGATTTCGGAAAGCAGCTTGATGTGGATTTTTGATGGACATACGGCAGCCCCGACTCGGAATACCGAGCCGGGGCTACTGCTTTTTGAAAGCGGAAATTGCCGCTCTGTGGACTGGATCAGTCAAAGAATGCTCAAACGGCATCAAGCTTAAGGAAAAGCAATTGGCAAAGTACCTTTATGAACTGAACCTATCATCAAAAGTGAATCTGCTTTTTTGATAGGAGTGAATGAGGAATTGAACACGCACGATTGGACGAGTTATTACATGAGAGAAATATGACGTTGTATCTGCTATGCCAAAGCGGAAACATTCCCTACACAACGCTTCGCATCTCTCGCTGCAGAGGCAGTCAGCTCTCCGTGGATACCATTGAGCAAATTTGCAAGGTGCTTGGAATCTCGATGGCGGAGTTTTTTGCCTGTGTCGATTCGTCGCGCATATAAGAATTTTCCCGCAGAACCGCAGCATTTTGCAGTCCTGCGGGAAGTTTTACTCCGCTAAGCCATATTTGGTCTTGACCCGGTCGAGCTTTTCGAGCATGGGTTCGGCAATCAACCACAGGAAGAAAAACGTGGCAATGGCGCGCACCAGATCGACCGGAAGGCCGGTGACGTAGTAGCTTAAAATGATTTTCCAGTTGATCGTGTTCGACCACATGAGGGCGGACGCGGGATTCATAATGCCGCCGTAGATGATCGTGGACGCGATCACGCCGAAGATACAAAGGCTCAGCCGCCCGCGCCGCAGAACACCTTTGCGGTACAAGACACCTGCCAGCCAGCCGATGATGCCCATGGCAAACATCTGCCACGGCGTCCACTGACCTTGCGAAAACAGCATATTCGAGACAAGCATGGTCATCGCGCCGACTAAAAATCCTGTCTCGCCGCCGAAGGCCACGCCCGCCAAAATCGTCATAGCGACGACGGGTTTGAACTCGGGCAGCATGAAGAATACAGCACGGCCCGCGACGTTCAGCGCGACGAGGACGGCAATGAGAACAAGCTCCCGCGCCTGCGGCTTGCGCCCCTCGAAAATGAGGAAGAACGGCAGCATACATTCCAGCAGAATGAGCAGCGAAATGAAATAGTATTTCCGTCCGTCGAAGTAATACGCACCAATGAACAGCGTCAGGGGAATCAAAAGCAGGATGAGCAGCGTTGCAACCACAGTGCGCTTTTGCAGTTTCCGCTTTTCGACCGGTGTCTGAATCAGATAGTCCGGACGTTCTGCTTTGTGACTTACAGACAGCGCAAAGACGAGCATGGAGACAAGCATCACGCCATAGAGCTTCAGCTGGTCGCCAGCCAGCGCCGTCAAGCCCTCGGCGGTCACGAGCTTCGTCAGGTCGGTGACGTTGAGTGTCTGGATGATTAAGACCAGCGACACGATTCCCGACACAGCGGCAAGAATCTTGCGCCAGACAGACAGTTTCTTCGCGGCTGCTTTTTCCGTTTTCGGTTCAGGCAGCACACGCGCATACTGCGGCAGCTCCGGTTCCGGTTCGACCGCGCCGCCGCACGCTGCAATCACATCCTCGGGCGTGACGGCATCTAGCAGCACGTCGCGGGCAATGCGATTTGCGGCGGTCGTGTAGAAGCTGTTGCCCGAGAAAAATGTCCGCGGTTCCGCCTCGGTGACGACGTTGCCGTCGAAGAACAGGGCGCATCGGTCTGCGTATTTCGCGCAGAACTCAATATCGTGGCTCACCATAAGGATTGCCACACCGGACGCTTGGAGTGTGCGGAGAATCTGTCCGAAGACCTGCTTGAACTCCGCATCCAAGCCTTTTGTCGGCTCGTCAAGAAGCAGAATGTCGGGGTTCAGAAGCATGATCTTCGCCAGCGCCGCACGCTGCTGTTCGCCGCCCGAGAGATCGTAGGGATGGCGGTCAAGCAGCTCCGTCAGCTTGCAGAGGGACACAACCTGCGCCAGTCGGTCAGATTTCCGCTCTGCTTTCGGGAGTATTTCCAGCAAATCCTCGCGGACAGTAGATTTCACAAACAGCGCCTGCGGATTCTGCGGTAACATTCCGATGCTGCCGGTGATATTCAGCTCGCCGCGATAGGCTTTCCGCAAGCCAGCAAGCAGCCGCATGGACGTGGTTTTGCCCGTGCCGTTGCCGCCGAGCAGGACCAGAAATTCGCCCTTGTGAAGCTCCAACGACAAGCCTTTCACGACATCCGGAGCATCCTGCTCATACTTGAACCACAATTCCTGCGCCGAGACAACGGTTTCGCCGTTCGGTGCGGTTTTTTGCGTTTCGGGGACAGCTTTCAAATCATGCGTTCTGGCATACTCCAGCAGCCAGTTCCGTCCGTCGCAGACGGAGATGGGGCAAGTCGCTTTGGAATCCGACGCTGCCCAGATGCGCATGGCGGCGGGCATGGCGAGGAACATCGCATTGCCGCTGGACTTTAATTCCGCGCCCACTTCGGCGGGCGTGCCGGTGCAAAGGAGCTTGCCGCCGTCCATGACCGCCACGCGAGACGCAAAGGAGAACGCTTCTTCCAGACGATGTTCGGTCAGAATGATCGTCGTACCAAGCTCGCGGTTGATCTTGCCGAGGGTGGCAAGAAAATCGGACGCCGCAATCGGGTCGAGCTGGCTCGTCGGCTCGTCCAGAATTAAAACTTTCGGTTGAAGCACCATCACGGATGCGAGGTTCAAGAGCTGTTTCTGCCCGCCGGACAGCTCTGTGACCGGCTTATAAAACCATGTCTGAATCCCGAAAAAGCTCGCCATTTCCGCAACGCGGCGGCGAATCGTCGGCGTATCGTAGCCGAGGGATTCCAGCCCGAACGCCAGCTCGTGCCAGACCTTGTCGGTCGCGATCTGATTCTCCGGACTTTGCTGCACAAAGCCGATTGTTTCCGCCTGTTCGCGCTGGTCGAGATCGTCAAGATTTCTGCCCTCAAAGAGGATTTCGCCGCTTCTGCGTCCATGCGGCGCGAGAACGGTTTTGAGCTGCCGCAGAAGCGTACTTTTGCCGCATCCGGAGGGGCCGCAGAGAACAAGAAACTCACCGGATTGGACGGACAGTGTGAGGGCGGAAATTGCCTGCTTTTCCTGTTCGGGATATGCAAACGTTAAATTTCGGATTGTAAAGACGTCCACTGTCTGTCCTCCTTCCGATCAAGAATTACCGGTGTTAGCACCAGTGCAAGATAAACACACATGAAGCTCACGGTCATGGGGGTAAGCACAACGCTTTTCACGGTCGGATAGTAGCGGAAATACGTGCCGCCTGCCATCCAGCCGGAAAGGAGATACGCGCTGCAGAAGATCAGCCACGCAAGCGCGGCCTTGTCGCGGTCGTCGAAACGATAAATCGAGAACGCCGTGCGTCCGGGCAGACCGTAGCCGCGCGACCGCATGGAATCCGCTGTTTCAATCGCGTTCTCAAGTGACC
>ERZ506957.73-NODE-73-length-46228-cov-5.539038_pt1 | contig 46228 bp, 26 predicted proteins | sample MGYA00512894_ERZ506957 | MGnify/ENA metagenome assembly ERZ506957
TTATGAACGCCGCTATGAGCGGTATCAACGGAGGTATGATCATCCTTACGGCCGACGACCCATCCATGCACTCTTCCCAGAATGAGCAAGACAACCGTATTTATGGCAATTTCGCCATGATCCCGATGTTTGAGCCATCCAGCCAGCAAGAGGCTTATGATATGGTATATCATGGATTCGAGTTATCCGAGAAATTAGGGTATCCTATCTTGCTGCGTGTAACGACCCGTATGGCGCATTCTCGTGCCGGTGTCGTAACCAGCCCGTTGAAGCCGGAGAACCGGATGAATTGTCCGGAAGACGGTCGTCAACGTTTTATCTTACTCCCGGCATTGGCCCGTAAACGTTTCAAGAGTTTGCTGGCGTCTCAAGAGGCTTTCACGGAAGCTTCCGAGAATTCCGCATATAATAAGTATTTCGATGCCCCGAATAAAGACTTGGGTATCATCACGACGGGTATCGCTTTCAATTATCTTTCCGAGAATTATCCGGACGGTTTCGAGCATCCCGTATTGAAGATCTCCCAGTATCCGCTTCCGAGAAAGCAAGTGGAGAAGATCGTTGGCGAGTGTAAGGAGATCTTGGTGTTGGAAGAGGGATATCCGGTCGTTGAAGAGCAATTAAAAGGTTTCTTGGCGAAAGGCGTGACGGTTCATGGCCGTCTGGACGGTACGCTTCAGCGTGACGGCGAGCTTACGCCAGATGCGGTAGGAAAAGCCTTGGGTAAGGAGATCCAGAGCTATTACGCGATCCCCGAGGTGGTTGAGCAACGTCCGCCCGCATTGTGCCAAGGTTGTGGACACCGGGATATGTATGAGGCCTTGAACGAGGTGATCGCCGAGTATAACGGTACGGCTAAGGTGTTTGGCGATATCGGCTGTTATACCTTGGGAGCTTTGCCTCCTTTCCGTGCGATCGATTCTTGTATCGATATGGGCGCCTCCATCACGATGGCGAAGGGCGCTTCCGATGCGGGTGTATTCCCTGCTATCTCCGTGATCGGCGATTCTACGTTTACCCATTCCGGTATGACTGGTTTGCTGGATTGCGTGAACGAGAACACGAATATCACCATCGTTATCTCCGATAATGAGACGACGGCCATGACCGGAGGGCAGGATTCCGCCGGAACAGGACGTCTGGAGTCTATCTGCGCCGGTATCGGTGTGGATCCGGCTCACATCCGTGTGATGGTTCCTTTAAAAAAGAACTTCGAGGAGATGAAGTCTATCATCCGTGAGGAAATCGAGTACAAGGGCGTATCCGTATTGATCCCCCGCCGTGAGTGTATCCAGACATTAACCAGAAAGAAAAAAGCAAGCAAGAAATGAAAGCAGACATCATATTATCCGGTGTGGGAGGACAGGGTATCCTCTCCATCGCTGCCGTTATCGGAGAAGCCGCATTAAAGGAAGGTTTGTACATGAAGCAAGCCGAAGTTCACGGAATGAGCCAGCGTGGAGGTGACGTGCAGTCGAACCTCCGCCTGTCCGACCAGCCGATTGCGTCTGACCTGATCCCGCTGGGGCAGGCTGACCTGATCATCTCGCTCGAACCGATGGAAGCGCTCCGCTACCTGCCTTATCTGAAGAAGGACGGGTGGTTGGTAACCAATTCGCAGCCGTTCATCAATATCCCCAACTATCCGGAGGTGGAAAAAGTGAACGAAGAACTGGGGAAACTGCCGCACAAGGTCGTGCTGGATGTAGAAGCTATCGCCAAAGAGGTGGGGTCCGTTCGTGCGGCCAATATCGTGATGCTGGGAGCTGCCGCCCCCTTTATTGGTATCGAATATGATAAGATTGCCGATGGTATTCGCCGCATCTTCGGACGCAAAGGTGAAGAAATCGTAGAAATGAACCTTAAGGCTCTGAAAGCTGGCTACGATGTAGCGCAGAGCATGCAAAAGTAATAAAATGAGAAAGTGTGTATTCCTTGCCTTTTTTGCTCTCTTAGCCCTTGTTGTAAGAGCGCAGGATGAGAGTGGCGATCTTGTAAAAGAAGGACAGCAGATGCCGGCTTTTACGATTGTGAACGACAATGGTACGCAGGTGCCTTCTTCTTCTTTGAAGGGGAAAGTGATCTTGGTGAATTTTTTTGCAACCTGGTGTCCTCCCTGTAAGCAGGAGCTGCCCGACTTTGACAAGCTCTGCAAGGAATACGGAGACAGGGTGGTATTCATGATGGTCAATCTGACAGACGGATACCGAGATACTGTTGATGGTACAAAGCGATTTGTTTCAGGCAAGGGCTACACATTCCCCGTGTATTTTGATACAAAGGACAATGCCGCAAGCGCATACAATGTCTCATCTATCCCGCAGACTACATTTATCGACGCAAACGGAAATATATATACTACACGCATAGGAGCAATGAACGAGGCGACACTCAGGATATATCTGAACGCATTGCTCGGGAACTAAAACCGCATTTCACCTCGCGATATTTTCGGGAAGCCCGAAAAATCGCGAGGTCGTTACGTTTTCCGGCATCGAAACTATTGACAGTAAGCGAATTTTCCGATATAATATTTATGGGAACATATCCTGATAATATGAAAGAGAGGAACAAAAAAATGGACACAAAAAACAAATATTCCGGCACGCAGACCGAGAAAAATCTGATGGCGGCTTTCTCCGGAGAATCGCAGGCGAGAAACAAGTATACCTATTTCGCATCAGTTGCAAAAAAACAGGGTTTTGAACAGATTGCCGCTCTCTTTCTCAAAACAGCAGACAATGAAAAGGAGCATGCAAAGCTTTGGCTCAAGGAGCTTTGCGGCATAGGCGATACCGCGGAAAACCTTGCTGCCGCCGCAGACGGTGAAAACTATGAATGGACGGATATGTATGAAGGCTTTGCCAAAACCGCCGAGGAGGAGGGCTTTGCCGGACTTGCGGCAAAATTCCGCCTCGTAGCCGCAATCGAAAAGCACCACGAAGAGCGTTACCGCGCACTGCTTCGCAATGTGGAAGCCGCCGAAGTTTTCGCTAAAAGCGAAGTAAAAGTATGGGAATGCCGCAACTGCGGACATATAGCAGTCGGAGTAAGTGCCCCGGAGGTATGCCCGACATGTAACCATCCGCAGAGCTATTTTGAGCTTCACGCGGAAAATTATTGAGCACACAAAAATTCTTTTTCTTGCATCACTATCGGAGAAAAACGATACAGATACCTCACGCAGATGAATTATAAAAACACAAGGAGGTTGCCAAGATGAGAAAATATTTCAGCCATTGCCTGCTCTGCGGGCGTGTAATTCCCGAAGGAAACGTGTATTGCGAGATCTGCCGCGGAAATGCGGAAAGCAGTCCGCTTGATCCCGACAGAATTTATGATCCGGAAACCGATCCGCTGCCGCACCATGAATTTCCGGAAACCGATCAACAGCCGCCCTCCAAGAGACAGACCGGAAAGGTCACACCCAAGGGCAACGGATAAGCAAGGAGGCATTTATGAAACTGACTTTTCTCGGCGCAGCCCATGAAGTTACAGGCTCATGTACACTGCTTGAGGCATGCGGTAAAAAAATACTGATAGACTGCGGTATGGAGCAGGGTCCCGACATCTATGAAAACGATGAGCTTCCCATTCCGCCCGGCTCCGTGGATTTCGTTTTTCTGACACACGCTCATATTGACCACTCCGGAAAACTGCCCTTGCTTTTAAAGAACGGCTTTTGCGGAGAAGTATATTCCACCTCGGCAACGCATCGGCTCTGCGCGATTATGCTCGCAGACGCGGCACATATTCAGGAGTCGGAAGCGGAATGGAAAAACCGGAAAGCTCAACGCTCCGGTGAAGAGGGATACACTCCGATGTATACGCTTGAAGATGTTGAAGCACTGATGCAGCGTTTTCGGACAACCGATTACGGAAATCAAATAACGCCATGTGCAGGAATTTCCGCTGTCTTCTTCGATGCGGGGCACCTGCTTGGCTCGGCAAGCATTCAAATTACAATAACGGAAAACGGAGATACGCACACTATAGTTTTTTCCGGAGATGTAGGTACACCGAACCGCCCTCTCCTGCGTAACCCGCACGCACCGGATAAGGCAGATACTCTGATTATAGAGTCCACCTACGGCGATCGCCCCCGCCCAAAGCAACCGAAGGATCTGGAGCTCAGACTGGCAGCAATCATTGATTCCACTCTGAGCGGCGGAGGCAATGTGGTAATTCCCTCATTTGCCGTAGGGCGCACTCAGGAGCTCTTGTATATGCTTCGCCGAATCAAGGAACAGAAGCTTATACCAAACGATTTCCCTGTCTATCTGGACAGTCCGCTTGCGATTGAGGCGACAAATATATATAAAGAAACACTGCATGAATATTTTGACGATGAGACCGACGCACTGCTGGCAAAAGGCATCAATCCAATCGGATTTTCCGGCCTTTATCTGACAGAGACAAGTGATGCCTCCAAGCTGATCAATTCCGACCCGACGCCGAAGGTCATCATCTCGGCTTCGGGAATGTGCGAAGCCGGACGTATCCGACATCACTTGAAGCACAATCTCTGGCGACCGGAATGTACTGTACTTTTTGTGGGCTATCAGGTAGAGGGAACGCTCGGCAGACGCCTTTTGGACGGGGTTAAATATGTAAACCTGTTTGGCGAGGATGTCAGAGTAGCGGCAAGCATTCAGACGCTCGAGGGAATTTCCGCACATGCCGATGTAAATCAGCTGATTGACTGGATATCCTCTATAAAGAAGCTACCGGAAAAAATCTATGTCAACCACGGCGCGGACGGCGTCTGTGACGTATTTGCCGCCACTGTCACCGAAAGACTCGGAATTGAGGCTTCGGCGCCCTATAGCGGAGACTCTTTTGATCCGGTAAGCGGCGCTCAGTTGGCAGTCGGCAGTCGCAAAAAAGCCTCTCACGGCAATTATCTGAGAAAGCACCGCTCATCATCCGTATGGACTAAGCTTCATTCCGCCGGAATGCGTCTGATCGGGATTATTGAGCGTAGCAGGAATTGCAACAGCAAGGATCTTGCCGCTCTCACAAGCCGTATCAATGCCATATGCGACAAGCAGGAAAAAGAAATCAAAAGATCCCGCAATTGATGCTCGCGCGAATATGATAAGAGGTACCTTTTAAACAGTATCTACTTTTTGAAAACAAAAATACGGCAGGCTTTGAGCCCGCCGTATTTTTATTATGAATTTTGATGCGAAAAATCTGCCGTTGATTTTTCGCGGAGACCTTGCTTTTTCAGTGCACTGTCGTGCGGATATAGAAGATGCCCTTGCTGGTCCGAGAGTCCTCATACATTGTTGATATTTTTACCATTACCTTGGTTTCCTCGCCGGAACGAATCCTCTTCACCTTAACCTTTTCCACAAATGTTCCGGCATGAATGAAGCCTGTCCTGCCGAGCAGCTTATCCGGCAGGAAGGTTGCCTGCCCCGTTTCGGCATTATATACTGTTTTCACCGAATACAGCTCCGCGCGGATGAGAACATCATTATCGGCGGGATTTGTAAGCCAGATTGAGGCATATCCGCCCTCAATCGTCGGCTCACAGCAGATTTTTACCTTGCAGACATCGGGAGCTTCATATGCCGCATAGCCCGCAATTGCCGATTGATTCTACCGCAAGAAACGAACCCGTTCTTCCGTTTTGACTGTATTGACTCATTATCTTTCTTTTCTTCCTTTCTCATTTTCTTGCGCAAAGCTCCTTTTAAAGGCGGGTTTACCCCCCCCGAATTTTTTGAAGCAAGTTCTTCTTCCAGTCCGAATGCTTCTCTTGCCTCGGCGTGGGATTCAAAAAATTTTTTCTTGTTGTAAAGGTACCGATAGAGCGCCGACAGTTCTTTCAGTGAGTAATCCTCCGGGATAAAGTGCTCCCGAAACGCCTCTTTCGCATAGTGATTATACGGATGCGACCTCAAATCCGAGATGTAATGACACCCCGCACACCGCGCAAGCTCTTCGAATATATCCCTCTTCTGCATTCCTTTATTTCCCCCCTTTTTTTGTATATGCGTGCCTGCTGTTTTTCCCTCTTTTCTTTCCGATGATGTTTATATATTTTTTCTTGCTGTAACAACAAAAAAAGTCCGGCTGCAAAACACGAACCGCACACTTTTTTCGCAGTTTGTATTGCAACCGGACTGACTTTATTCAAAGTCTCCAAGGCTTTGCGTCCCCGCTTCACAACGGGTTTGCCAATTATTCAGTTTATACCGTTCCGGGTTTTTCCCAAAACACACATCAATTCTTTGCTCAGACAGGATCAGACGTCCTTCACGAAACAACCGATTATCTGACAAATTATAAGTTCCTTAAAAGATTATACAACGAATATCAATATTTGTCAAGTACTTTTAGAAAACAATTTTATATATTTTTGATTTATTTGTTTTCTGCAGTCAATCGCTCCTTTGCATGCTGCAAACCGTTTATGGCAGGCGGCGGAAAGCCTGTGTACCCGCAGTCTTCGGCATTGCAAAAACGAAAGGCAGTCAGCTTTCGTACACATCGGACTCCAGCTTTCCCACAGCCTGCTTCAGACATTCAATCAGAACAGGATTGAAGCTGCCGCATTCTCCGTTTTCTATCATTCTCAGTGCAACCTCTGCGGAAAGCGCCTCTTTATAGCTTCGCTTGCTCATAAGTGCATCAAATACATCGGCAATCGAAACGACCTGTGCGGCAATCGGTATTTCTTCACCCGAAAGTCCGTCCGGATATCCGCTGCCGTCATATCGTTCGTGATGCCAGCGGCAGATCTGCTCTGCCGTTTTCAATAACGGTTCCTCCCGAAATTCCGAGAGCTCACCGCTTTTCAGTATATGCTCGCCGATCAGCGTGTGCTTTTTCATCACTTCATATTCTTCCGGCGTAAGTATGCCGGGTTTGTTGAGTATAAACGTATTTATGCCGACCTTGCCGATATCATGCAGAGCAGATGCCGTTGAAATCATGACGCAATCCTGAAAGGACAGCCGATAGCGGTCGGTTTTCAGAAGCAGACGCTCCAGCAATATGGCGGTAATCCGCTGTATGTTGCGGATATGCTGACCGCTTTCGCCGTTCACATAGCAGACCGTATTGCTCAGGATATCCACCATCATCTGCCCTATCTTTTCCTTGTCGCGGCTCTGCTCCGCAAGCAACGACAGCATACGTCTCTGTTTCAGATTCAGCGTTATGGTATTGCGGATACGCCTTTCCACAACCTTGGCATCAAACGGGCGGCAGATATAATCCGTCACGCCGAGATCAAAAGCGCGGCGGATATTCTCATCCGAGTCATCTGCCGAAATCATAATGACAGGAATGTTGTCCAGCCAATGCTCTCTGTTCATTTCATCCAGCACATCAAAGCCGTTCATTTCCGGCATAATAATGTCAAGAAGTACAACAGATATCTGCGTTCCGTATCGTCTCAGCAGTTTCAGCCCTTCTTTTCCGCTGTCCGCCTCCAGAATTTCGAAGCTCTCGCCGAGAATCCCGCACAGAAGCTCGCGGTTGAACTCGGAATCGTCCACAATCAGCACATGCGGTCTTTCTTTATCGTCGCCGCTTTGCTTTTCGGAATTGCTTTCGATTTTTCGGTCTGTCATTACAGTATTTTTCTGCCTTTTGGCAAGGTACATTATTCGATCGGCACGGTAGACCGCATCGGTTATAGGTCCCTTGTCCGTCATAACGCCGCCGACGCTGATGCTCAGGCGTATGCCTCCGAGCTTACCGTTTTTAACCTCGCTGACATCCGCCCGTATCTTTTCCAGTACGCTGTCCATTCTCTCGGGAGTAGCTTCCGGCAGCAAAAGCAGCAGCTCATCGCCGCCATACCGGATTAAAATATCCTTTTCCATAATATTGCTGCGGATAGCTTTTGACGTTTCAATCAGAGCCAGATCGCCGACATCGTGTCCGTAAAGGTCATTGCACAGCTTAAAATCGTCAATATCTATAAGAGCGACGCCTCCGGCAAACGAAGCATGCTTCATCTCCGTTTCATAGTAATTACGCGTGTACGCTCCCGTCAGAATATCAAGACGTGTTCCCTCAGCCATCCGCCGAAGCTCTTCGTTATAGTAATCGGCAAGGCTTCCGAAGTCCGAAATCGCAAGAAAGGCATACCTTCCGTTTCCGCACGGCATAAAGGACAGCTTCTTATAGTCTATTGCGTTTTGCCCGAATTTTGTCCCGCCGTAAACCTCGTATTTTCTGCCGCTTTTTATGGCTTCTCTCACGGTGTCAAGAGACAGCGCTTTCCGCAGGCTCTCTGCCTTGCCGGATGTTGCGTACTTCTCTGTAAACTTTCCGGCAAAATCGGCATAATCATAGCTTTGCGTGCCTTGCGATAAATCCACGCCGCCTGAAAAAACCGGCTGATATACCCCGTTTATCAAATCAAGCTGGAATACAGCATCAAAAGAAGATCTTATAGATTCCAAAAGGAACTCACGTTTCATTTCATCTGTCATAATTTTTCCTTCAATCTTTCAATTGCATATTTCATCAGATTATTCCTATACATATTTTACCACACTTCTTTTGTTTAGTCAATTATTTTTTATGCTCAAAACTATAGGCTAAATGTATTTATAAAAGATATGTTTTCCGTCATAGCCGTAGGAAAATCCTTTATATTGTTGATTTGCAGATGATATTGTGCTATGAGCTTCCTATCCGTTTTCCGCAGGATAATCGGTTAAATCGCCGCCGGATGCTCATAATGCGCATCCGGCACATATATTCATAAATATACGGCTTTTTCGTTTTCTCCTTTCGCCTTTTCAAGTAAAGCCCCCGCAGGATACGGAGACCCGCAAAATATCGCTTTAATTATGCTCTTTTTCTCTTACGGATGATGAATACAACCACAGCTGCGCAGGCACCGAGAGCAACGACACCGACGACTATCCAGACCCAAGCATTTGTGCTTTCGGGTGCGGGAGGAACTACCTCTGCCTCAATCGTGAATTTGGTGGTTGCCTCGCCGCTTGCCGAGCGTATAGTGAGAGTATGCTCGCCTGCCGCAAGCGTTGCAAGGTAGCTTGCCTTCAGCTGAATGACAATGCTTCCCTCGCGCTTTTCATAGTTTTCGGCGGCAACTGTCTTGCCGTCTACCAGCACTTCGACAAAGTCGGAGAATGCCGCGTCGGACTTGAAGGTCAGTCCGTTTTCATCGCCCTTGCCCCACTTGGCATTACTGCCGTCTGTTATACTCGGTGCAAGCTTGTCGATGGCAACGGCTGTCTTATTGTAGCCGCAGATCTTACATTCCTCATGCTTTGCTCCGGCTTCGGTGACAGTGGCTTCCTTGTCGATCTTCCATTCAAAGGCATGGTCTGCTTCGTCTCCCTTTGTCTTGCAGACTGTACATTCATGCCAGTGCTTACTGCCGTCGCTTACCCATACGGTTCCCCAGCTGTGTGCCAGCACGTCACCGGACTCAAATGTTTCGGTGCCCTTATTGCCGCAGGAGCAGGAGTAGTAATAAACTGCCTTTGCCGTGCAGGTAGCGGGTGTCTTGAGATACTTCTCATCAGTATTCTTTTCGGTGTAGCTGTGAACATGACCGATTGCCGCTTTGATTACATATCCGCAAACCGTACAGGTCTGGTGTGTGGTTTCGGTAGCCTCTTCACCGGGGATATGAGCCTCTTCGTCTTTCTTGCTTCCGCAGACGGAGCACTCATGCCAGTGGTTTGTATCGTCATATGACCATATGGTCTTGTATACGTGACCTGCGAGGCTGCCGTACTTCTCACCGCATATACTGCAGGTTGCTCTGTCTTTGCAGGTTGCCGTGCCGCCCGTGTGGTCAGTCATCTTCTTGTCGCAGACATCGCAGTTGTGATCCTTGTTTTTGTCAATGTGTACCTCTTCGTCCTTCTTATCTCCGCAGACGTAGCATGAATGCCAGTGGCTTGCATTGTCATTTGACCATGTGGTCTTGTAAGCGTGAGCCGCGAGCTCGCCTGATTCAAAGGTTTCCGTTCCTTTTTCGCCGCAGGTGCAGGAGTAGTAGTAAACGGCTTTCTTTGTGCAGGTTGCGGCGGACTTGAGATATGTTTCGCTCGTATTCTTCTGATTGAAGTTGTGCGTATGACCAAGTGCGGCTTTTATGACATATCCGCAGATGGTACAAGTCTGAGGTGTTGTTTCGGTAGCTGCTGCACCGGGAATATGCGCCGCTTCGTCCTTCTTATCTCCGCAGACGGAGCACTCATGCCAGTGGTTTGTCTCGTCGGTGGACCACTCGGTCTTGTAGTTATGAGCCGCGAGCTCGCCGTACTTCTGACCGCAGATGGTACAGGTTGCTTTTTCCTTGCAGGTTGCCGTGCCGCCCGTGTGGTCGGACATCTTCTTGCCGCAGACATCGCAGTTGTGATCGTTGTTTGCGTCTACGTGCGGCGCCAAGTCCTTTTTATCTCCGCAGGTGCACTCGTGCCAATGGTTTGCGCTGTCTGTCGACCACTCTGTACTGTAGGTATGTGTATGAGGCTTATTCTCCCAGATTGCGTATAATGTAACATCGCCTGTAACGTTATATGTTGTGCCTTCGATTACCGCGCCCGAAGCATCGGTTGACCAGCCCTTGAACTGCTTGCCTGCAGGTGCCGTGAAGCCGTTTGCGGGGAGAGTATATGCGCCTGCGGGAACACCTGTGACATCTGCCATTGTTCCCGTGCCGCCGTTTGCATTGAATCTGACGGTATATGTTGTTACGGGGACTGCCACGGAGACTGTGCCCGCCTGCGTGGTGAGAGCTACTCTCTCCTCATTGCGGTTTACAGCATCGGCTACGAGAAAGCCTATCGTGTAGTTTCCTGTCGTCGCTGTGCTTTTTACCTCAAATTTCAGCGTGACGAGCGTACCGTTTCCGGTTGCGTTTGTCGTGCCGGCAGCTTCGAGAAGAGCAACTGCCTTATCGAGGTTTTTGGTGAATGTGCCTGTCATTACGCTTCCCAGCTCTATATCCTTCAGCGTGAGAGCTGTGGTATCATATGAGAATTTCAGCTTCATGACGTCCATTCCGGGATTGTTTGCTATGGTAACAGCTATATCCACGGTGCTTCCGGGGTTGACCGCCGCCGTCGGCGAAGCCACAGTCACCGTTGCGGGAGTTGCCGCAAAAGCGGTAACTCCCAATGACAGTGTCATGGCGATGATAATTATAAATGTTAGTATTTTTTTCATATTTCACCTCATTACTTTCCGAGAACTACCGCTTCTTCGGCAAAATATCTGCGAAGTCGCGTCAGGTCGTCAATATCAACCGTCCCGTCGCCGTTTGCGTCAGCTCCGGGGAATATTACTGTCGACGATTCGGCAATATATTTGCGAAGCCTTGTGAGGTCGTCGATATCAACCTTTCCGTCGCCGTTTACGTCACCGTAGAGGAAGATATCAATCTCCTGAGTTTCGGAGGCAAGCTGTGTTCCGTTTGCCTTTACTCTGACGTAATATTTGCCTGTGTCAAGATTTTCCGTCGCGCCCGTGCAGGGTGTCCATGCCGCGCCGTCGGTGCTGAATTCATGCGCCGCCGTGGTCGGTATGCTGCCCTTGCCGCCCGCGGGAGTGAGAAGCGTGGGTGTGAGCGCGGGCTTTGCCGCCTTGGTAACTGTTATCGTCTGCTCATCGGAATCAAGGGTTGTTGTTCCGTTGCCGCTCTTCATGATGGTTATCGTGCAGGCGGAAAGCCCCGTGAGGTCTGCTTCTGTCGCCGTGATATCCACCCATGCGCCGCCGCCAATGCGGTATTTCATGCCTGCCGCGATTCCTGTCAGCTTGCCGCTGTCGGTTCCGTTTGCCGTAAATACTGCTGTCGGTGTGGCTTCCTTTGCCTTTGCCGCGGGAGCGGTAAGAGTAATGTTCGCCGCCGCTGTCGGTGTGCCGGAAACCTTGATCTGTGTGAAGTCTATGCGTGTGACGGTGATGCCGTTTACTGCCGCTACGGTATAATCCGTCGGGAAGTAGTAGCCGTCAGCCGCCGTATAGATAATCTCTGCCATCGCGTCGCCGATGTTCACATTCTGTGTTGCGCTTCCCGCTGTGGTCATGTTTGCGCCCGCCGTGACAGTTACCGTGTATGTGGTTGCGGAGGGGCTTGTGACCGTATATTCGGGAGAATATGCCCATACGTATGAGTAGTCGTCCATCACTATGTGGGTGCCTGTCGTCCATGCCGTGCCGTCTACCGTAACGGTGACGCCTGCGCTGTCAAGCATGTGCGTCAAGCCTGCCGCACCGTCGATGCGAACCTGACACCTGAATTTATAGATACCCTCTGTAAAGGTAGCTCCGGTATATATTTCCCAGTCGCCTGCGCTGTTCTTCTTCATCCAGTCTCCGTTGCCGCTGTTTATCTTGAAGAGTGCGGGTGCGCCTGTTGTCACGGTGACGGTGGGCTTTTTATATGCGCCGCCGTATACGGGAATGGTTGCGATATCGGAGGTTCCCTCCACTTTGTTTACCTTTGTGCGGCTGTCCGCAACGGTTATCGTCGCCGGAACAACGCTGAAGCGGGAGGTATTGTCCGTGAAGTCAACGGAATAGAATTCCAGTTCCTTCAGATCCGCCTTCAGATTGCCCGGAGCGCTCGTGTCTACCTTGCACTTGAAGGTGGCGATAACCGTGTCTGAGTCGCTTCTGTAGTTTGCCGCGCTTGCGATACCCGTGATGACAAAGTCCGTTCCCTCCGTAAAGGAGATGTCGTCAAAGCCGAGCGTGGCTTTCAGTCCCGCCGCAAGCTGACATGAGCCTGCAACCACGGTCAGCCCTGCGGGGAGCTTCAGCTTCATCTGGATAGAGCCGAGCTCGGAAACGGGACCCATTGTGATGGTGAACGTTATTTCGTCGCCCGCCTTTGCGTCGGTTTTGTCGGCTGTTATTTTTATCTCTGTCGAGGTGTAAACCGTGGGAGGAGGTGTGGGCGCGCTGATTTCAAAGGTCTGCGAGGTTGTCAATATTTCGTAGTTGCCGCCCGTCTTGTCGGAAACGGTTATCTTGCCTGTTCCCACAGCGTCGTTATCCGTGATGCTTCTTGCATATTCGGAGGTGGAGATAACCACTCCGCCGTCCTCTACGGTAAATGTCGGTTCTACGGGAGTTCCCGTATAGGTGTATGTTCCGCTTACGCGGATAACGGGAGTGACGGTCTTGCGGCCTATCGACCATTCGATAGTGATAGGTGTGCTTGTGCCGTCCGCCCAGCGTCCGCTCTTGGAGGTGACGCTTGCGGTATATGTGCCGGCATTTGTGCCGACGTTGCCGGAGATAAGCATTGTCGCGCTGTCAAAGCCGGTGACGGTCACTGTCTGCGCCGAGCCGCTATAGGTATATGTGCCTGTTATGCCCAGTGTGGGCTTTGCGGGATGCGATGTCGGGATTTCCTCCCATATCGCATACAGTGTTACGTTATCGGATACGGTAATTGCTTCGCCTGCCGCGGTGGCTGTTCCGCTTGCCGAGGTTGCCCAGCCGACAAATCTCTTGCCGTCCGGAGCGGTGAAGCCGTTTGCGGGAAGCGTATATGCACCCGCGGAAACGCCTGTGACCTCTGCCATTGTGCCCGTACCGCCGTTTGCATCGAAGCTGACGGTGTAGGTTGCGGGAGGAGGTGTGGCTCCGCTTATCGCCACGGCTGTTTTTACAACAGAGAAGCGGGAGGTGATATCCGTGAAGTCAACGGAATAGAATTCCAGCTCCTTCAGCCCTACCTCAAGCGAACCTGTCGCGCCTGCGTCTACCTTGCACTTGAAGGTTGCTATCACGGTGTCTGCCGCGCTCGCATAGTCTGCCGCGGAAGCCACACCGTTTATGGTATGTCTGCCTGTTGTCATGTTTTCCGTGAAGGCAACATCGTCAAAGCCGAGTGTAGCCTTCAGCCCTGATGCAAGACTGCGCGAGCCTGCAACATAAGTCAGACCCGCAGGAATATCCAGCACCATCTGGATTGATCCGAGGTCGGAAACGGGACCCATCGTGATGGTATAGGTTATCTCATCACCGGGGGCTGCCGTTGTTTTGTCTGCAGCCACGGTCAGCGTTGTCGACGCTGCCGGAGCGGCATACACCGGAACTGCAATAGTCATCATGGAAAAAATCATGACAAAGCACAGCAGCATTGATGTAATTTTCTTATTCATAGACAATCTTCTCCTTTTAGAGTGTTTTTTGTGTCCGCGGAAGCGTTTTACTTCGCCGCCGCCCTGTTCCGCTCAGGGCGGCGACTGCTTTGGATTTATTTTGCCTTTTTGCTTTACCAGAGATATTTTGTACCCTTTACGTGTGCGTTGATACGCATCGCGTCGGCTGTGGTAACCTTGCCGTCCGTGCCGATAACGTCGGCACACTTCAGTTCATATTCCGTGAGGGTTATCGTGCCTTTGACATAAGCGTTGGTCTTCATATAGTCAAGAGTTGTGATCTTGCCGTCGCCGTTTATGTCGCCTTTCGGGTGAACCTTCATATTCTTTGTGACAGTTGTCGCGCCGACAACAACCTTTTCGGTGCGTGTCACATGGTTTTTCTTGGAAACCGACATGATGTAGGTGCCTTCGGCAACGCTGTCGAAGGTGTATGTCGCGCTGTTGCCGTAAATAACCTTGGCATATGAGGGAGAGCTGTCTCCTTCGCGTGTGAGAGTTACCGTTACTGCATCGGTGCCGTCAAGGAAGGTTGTTATCGTGCCCGATACCGTTCTTCCCGTGCCTTCTGCCCAGCAGGGAATGCGTACCTTGAAGCCGGAATAGTAAACCTTGTCGCCGACAGTCTTGGTGGTCAGCTCCCATGCGTCGTTGCCCAGCTCTATTCCGTCTATCACGATGCGTGCAGTGGAGGGAAGCTCGGGATAGTCTGTTGCGAGGAAGAAGGAAGGCTCATACTGATAGGTAATGCAGTAATAATAGGTAGTGCCCGCGTTCATTGGCTGACTTGCGGTGAGAACCGTGCCGTCCTCTTTTTCGATATGCTCATCCGTGATGGAGAGACCGTTCAGCGCGGCTGTCGCGCGCAGAGTGAACATCTTGAAGCTGCCCGTCGCGCCGCCTGTGGGAAGAATCATTCCCGTGTGCAGCTCGTAGGGGTCCGCACCGAGAGTAAAGGTTACGGTGAGATTGCTTTCGTCAATGACCGCATAGTTGCCGCCGCCGAGATAAAGTCGGCAGGGCTCGGCGAAGCGGACGTTTGCATTATCCTCGGCAGCCAGCGCGAGAACGCCGGAGTATACCGTATTCGGAAGTGCATTGCCCTTGGCATCGAAGATATTTGCATCCTCGCCCGCGTCGAATTTTCCGTTGCCGTTTCGGTCGATGAACCATGTTACGCCGAGTACCGACAGCTTTGTTTCAACGTTTCTTCCGGCGTCGTCGAGCTTATCCTTCCATACCACGCGGAAATCGAATACATCGGGCATCGGATTGCCTGTGCGTACATAATCCTGCGGCTTCACGAGCATCAGGTGCTTGTCGTCCGCGCCGCCGTAAGGCTCCGGCTCGCCGACGGAGAAGTAATAATCCACATCAATGCGGGAGCGACCGTAACTGTCGGTGAGCTGTGCAAACGGCATATAGTGACCGTTGATATAAACCTTCGCGTCGGGCGCGAGCCTGTATTTGCTGTCGGCTTCGCCGAAGGAGCCGATGTTGAAGGCGAGCTTGTGCATATACAGTCCGCTTTCGTATTTCTTTGTGGGAGGAAGCATGCTGATGCCGTCCTCACCGTAAACAAAGCAGCTCGTATATTCAAGTGCGCCCGTGCTGTGCTGCTCGGAGGACGCGTCCTCATAGGGAACGCCGGAGCCGTTTATCGTTTCGTTCAGCTTGGAGGCATAGCTCCAGACAAGGTCAACCGCCGTGATGTTTTCAAGCCCGCCGAACTTGAGGTCCATGTACTGATAATGTTTATCGTCGAATTTCCATACGCGGTTGTCGCCGGCATACGGCTCGTTTGTCGTGATTTCGAGCGTGTCGATATAGGTTGTGCCGGGCTCATAGAGGAAGTCTGCATACCGCGTCAGAAGCAGATATGCGTTCCAGGGGTTGCTCGTCGTGTCCGGATTGTAGCCGTAAACGCCGTAAGAGCTCGGATATGTCGCGCCGAATTTGCTCAGCTCGTACACGCTCTGGTCGTTGTCAAAGCCGTTACAGCCCACCGTGTCGATATCCGGTAGATAATAATTGTACATTACGTGGCGGAGATAGAAGGTGTTGCCCTCCGTGGGCTTGAACATATATGTTATCTCCGGCGCGTCGTTATATGCGATCACGCTCTCCCATACATGCTCATAATATTTTTTGAACTGCGAGGAAATCTTGAGCGTTTCCACCGTCAGGCACGCCTGCGCCTTCTCGCCTGTCACCCATTCGCCGTCGTAGCTTCGTACTGCCGTGACGACGGGCAGAACATCGACAAACTTCTCGCCGATGTGGTCGGTAAGTTTGGGCGTCTGTATCTTGAATTCATAAATCGGCACGATAATATCGACACTGCATTCGTGCCACGACTTATCCTTGGCCCATTTCACATAATAGGTGATGCGTGCCGTGCCGGGAGAATGTGTTGTTACATAACCGAGTTCGTTAACCGTTGCGACCTCGGGATTGGAACTCTTCCATCCCGAAGTGTTAATCATTGCAAACGTTGCGTCCGCCGGAACAAAGCTTCTCCTGAGGAAGACCCCGTTGGAATACCCCATGATGTAAGTGCCGACTTCGCTTTCGTTCTTTGTCAGCACCGTGTCCGTACCGTAGATGATTATTCCGTATCCGGTTGCGTGCTTTTCGTATTTCACCGTTATGGTGTTGGAATAGACCTCGTATTTCTTGCCGCTGACATAGCCGATTGCCACCACGCGGAATACATACTCTCCGGGAACCATTTTTTCCGCCGTTGCCTTGTTGAAGTATTCGTCAAGGTTCCATACGCCGGTTTCGCTGGATTTGAGGTTGCTGTCCGTCGGACCGATGAAAAAGTTGCCGTTGTAATAATTGGCGGGCGCTTCGATAATATCAAGGCGATATCTGCTGAAGCCGCCCCAGTCGGCGACGCCCGTATTGCGGCTCGCGCGGATTGTCGTGCCCTGACCGTATTCGATGTCCGACTCCCTTGCGGTTAAAGTCGCCGTCACCGTGCGGAGCGCGGCATAGTCCACGCCTTCGACATTGAAGAAGCAGGTTGACCAGTAGAACTGATGTCCCTTGCCGTCCGGTGAGAGGTATTTCACGCCGTAGCGGTAGATGCCGTTCCGGTCCGTGCAGAGCAGGCGCTGATAGGTTCTGTTCTCCTCCTTGACTTTCACGTCCTCAATGGAGAAGCGCGTGTCGCCTGCGGTGACATTTGCCCATGTGTTTCCGTCGAGATACTGCCAGATGATATCATACGAATCAATCGGGGTGTTGTCATAGGGGTCGAGCCAGCCGCCGTCGTCCAGATAATCCTGAAGCCCGTGATTGAGCCATATCTTCTGTCCGTATTCCAATTTCGTGCTTCCCTCGCCCTGAGTCTTCCATTTGTAGCCGGGAACGCTTCCGCCCTTGTTCTGAATCGTATATTTTATCTCGCCGGACGAGAACACCCTACATTCCTTTTCAAAGGTTGCGAGAGTTTTTGCATTGAGATTGTTGCTCTCGCGGAAGGTCAGCGTCACCTTGAGGAAAAGCGGTCCCTTTTTCCCCGTGACTATCGAATAGGGCGTTGTGCCGTCCAGCTTAAACTCGTTTGAGAGCCAGTAGTCTACGGGCTTGGTGTTTGAATTTGTGCCCTCGTAGTATCTGTATGCATAGGAGACCCTCACTCTGTCGGAATAGCCCATATCCCTGATGCTCTGAACACATTCGTCCGTGAGGGCGACGTTATAAACCGTGTGTCCGTCTGTCGTGGGCTTGTCGGAGATGGTCACCTTGTAATCGAAGTCCACTTTGCGGGATTCAAAGTCGGTCGCCGTGAAGTACCAGTCCTGAATGCCCTCATATGCCGTGTGGTAACGGTTGTTCCATGCCTCCGACACAAGCACGCGGATGTAGTATTTCGCGCCTGTCTCATATCTCGGCCATGCGTTTGTCTTGGAGTCGCGCAGGTCGCGGAGATTGAGCCGCGGTGTTTCGCTGTAATGTTCGGCGATGGGCGTGCTTTCGCCGACCTTATAGAGATAGAACATATAGAACAGTCTACACCAGCTCTTCGGGTTGTAATCGTTTTCCAAAACGCTTGCGTTCTTGCCCCAGTAGGACTGATAGCCGACGTTTATGACAAACGCGTCGTTGGGATGATAGTACGTCGTGTCATAGCCGGGAGCGGCTTTCAGCGTGATTCTCTCGCTCGGTCTCGATGCGCCGTCGGTTGGCATGCTCACTTTTGCTCCGCAGAAATAGAGCGTGTCACCGCCGCCGATGGTCGTATAGCTCATGTTGCAATCGCTCTTGGGATTGAGACCGTCAAAAATGGCGATTTTGCCGGGCTTCATATCCTCATAAATGCCGACCGGACCACCATATTCATGCGCATAATGAAGCACTTCCGCGTCTATAACGCGCGCGTTGAATCTGCCGCCGTTGACGGTGAGCTTGCCGTGCTCCAGAGCGTCTGCATCGCGCAACTTTCTCCATCCGTACCACGCTCTTCTCTCATATCCGCCGGAATAAACGTCGGCGCCGCCGGCACCCTCGATATATCCGTCGTTTATCAAAACGGTGGAGCCGGGTCTGCCCTCGATGGCGGCAAAATGCGTTCCTCTGCCGTAGACATCGCCGCCGTTCAGCTCAAAATAGCCGCCGTCCTCAACCGTGACGCCGCTTCCCTGAAGCTGCAGTCGCGCATTTCCGGTATAATTAAATCCACCTTTTATGAAGCCCGCGGAATCAGTCTTTGGCTTGTTGGTATAGTGCAGCTTCTTTGAAGCGCCGGTGCTTATCTCGCCGCCGTACATCGTAAAGCGTCCCTTTACGGATATGATATTGCGGTATGGCGTTTCCGAAAAATACATCGGCTGACCGAAGAATATCTTTCCGTTTTTGCCGGTGGAATCATAGAGATAGAAGCTCGCGTCCTCCGTCACCGTCATCAGATAGTAGAGGTACTCCGCATTTTCGTTGGTAGGATCCAGATAATAAGCTTCCGAATATCCCACGCCGGTGTGCTCATAGGAGATATTGTAGCCGTTCATATCCAGGTGCTTGACGCCCTTTATCTGAATGCCGCGCGTCTTTCCCCATATGGGCAGGTCGTTTTTATCGGAAATGTCGATATGTCCCACGAGCTTTATGTGGTATTCGTGGGGAGAGGTCAGCAGAGTGATCAGCTTTTTCATGCGATCCTCGTGCTTTTTCTCTCTGCCTACTTCAACCCATGTCGGCTCTGCCGCCGCCGCTCTGAGCATGGCGGGGTCTGCTGCCGCGGGAGACACTTCAATGTCGCCGATGTCCGCCGCCTTTATGACGGTCTCTCCCGCATTTGCCGCTGCCAGCTTCGCCGTGCCGAGTCCCGCAAGCGGAAGCAGCCCGAACAGCATGAACAGCGTCATAAGCATACAAATGACCTTGCTTGTAATTTTTTTCATGTTGTTTCTTCTCCTTTTCGTTTTTTTGTTTTGTTTTGCCCTCGGCAGCTTTTCGCCGCAAAGGGAAGTGCTTTGCCCTCAGGCATCATAAAAAAATCGGTTGCTTTTGCTTTTTGCTTTTGCTTTTCCCCCTTTTTTCTTCACTTATTCACTTCTATTTTTTTGCTTATTATTTATGTACGTCCGTTTTTTTGCTTGTCTCGGTGCCGCGCACCGCCGCGGGAGCTGCCGCAAAAGCGGAAACTCCCGATGACAGCGCGGCGGCAATGATAAATATCGTATATCCCCCCGTTATTCGCCGAGACCCGCGCCTGCTTCGACAAGATATCTGCGCAGGCACGTCAGATCCTCGATATCGACTGCTCCGTCTCCGTTCATATCCGCGCCGGGGAACAGATCTACGCTTTCCTCCGCGAGGTATCTGCGGAGTCTTGTTATATCAAGCGTATCGACCGTGCCGTCGCCGTTTGCATCGCCGGAGAGAATATCGCTTACCTCTATATTTGCCTGCCCGCCGCAGATGACAACTCTTTCCTCGGCGGCGTTGTTGCAGGAAATAATCTCAACCGATATGCGGTATTCACCGAGTGCCGCCATATCGGATACCTTGAAGGTCAGGGTCAGAAGAGTGCCGTTTTCCGTTACTTCGGCGGCATTGTCAAAGAGGAACATTCCTGTCGACGTATTGAGTGTGGTACTGCCGAAAAGTCCGCCCGCGACGGCGCTCTCAAGCTTCATCGCGCCCTTGGGATAGGAAACGCGGAAGGCAAGCGCAGCAATACCGGGATTGTTTGCAAGCGATATCGTCACGCTTACGGTACCTCCTGCCTTTGCCGTCCTTCCGGACACCGACAGAAGCGATATGCTGTTATCCTTTTCAACATCGCCGCATACGGAGCAGGTTCTCTCGCAGGTATTATCCGCAAGGTTCAGCGTCCATTCGCCAAAGTTGTGACCCTTTGCCTCGCCGTGGGAGTAGGTTTCCGTGCCGACAATGCCGCAGGAGCAGAAGCGGTAATATTTCGCAGGCTCCGTGCAGGTTGCCTCGCTTGCGAGATATTTTATGAGAGGAAACTCTTCTGTGAAGCTGTGCGTATGCGGTGCTTCCTTAACGGAAACCGCCGCCATGGTTCTGAGCGAGCCGCAGGAGATTTCAAAGTATGCCATGCCGCCGGAAAGTGCCGTGACAACGCCGTTTTCGTCAACAGTTGCGACTGTCGGCGTTTTTGCCTTGAAGGTCAGCGTGCCTTCGCTTCCCGTGATTGTAAGATCTGACATAAGGTCGAGTGTTGCACCTATCTCGATTTCCTTTATGCCGCTGTAGGAGAGTGCGGTTATCGGGTCGGCGACCGTTTCGGGAACGAGCACATACCCGCTCTCAAACGCCGCCATTTCGATGCCGTTATATGTGAGGATGCCCTTTTCGCCGACCACCTTAACGGATGCGCCGACTTCAATGGGTTCATCCGGAGTGAAGCGGAATTTTGTTGCCGCATTCAAGCCGACGGTCACATCGTGTTCGCCTGCCTTCTGCTTGTTTCCGAAGGCGGTGAGCGCCGCGTTGAGCGCTTCCGTGTTGCCGTCCAGCGCGTCGCCGCCGAACATGACGGAAATAAGACGCTTCGCGTCGTCCACCAGCACGGGGCGGTCGAAGGTAAAGTCAATGTATGCGCCGCGGGTGCCCGCCTTGACCTCTTTCAGCATTGCGGGAGATGTGGAGACCATGCTCATATTGACATCCAGATGCGCCGGAGGAACATCCAGCTCGATGCTCTCTACCGTGTAGTAGCCGTCCTTTTCAAAGACAACCTTCCACTTGCCGATGAGAACATCCCAGCCGTATTTGCCGTCCGCGCCCGAAATATTCGGGTTCGGACCTTCTCCGTGCGCCTCGGAATCCCACTGAACCCACTCGCCGCTTGCCGTATCAAGGTAGTAGACCGTTGCACGCACGCCCTCGAGGAGATTTCCCTCTATACCCTCGAAAATATAGCCCGAGGGGTCGATATGATAGGATAGCTCATACGGCAATTCTGCGTTGCGCGGGAAGGTGGTGCCGTCCCAGCCTTGTGTTATGATGAGCACAAGCGCCCTCTCGTGCTCTTCCGTCCCGATTCTCCAGCGCTCCTTAAATTCTTCCCATTCGAGTTTTTCTTTAAGCCGTATGTTTTCGCGGTTCAGTCTGGCGATTTCCTTGTACTTGGCTTCGATATCCGATTCCATATTGCCGCGCCAGATGTCAAACAATCCGAAGGCAACGCCTGCCACAGGGTGTACCATTCCGGCGGCGGTTTCGATTGCCGTGTACAAATAGGAATCCGACTTCATATCAAGGTAATCCTGCCGCTGTTCGTTTGTCAGGTATTTCATCCAGTCCTTGTTGCCTATATAGTCGCCGTGTGCCGCGTTGAGAACGTCAGCCGTGCCCTTCACGGTGAAGAAGTCGCTTGCAGCCGATACCACCGGAGAAGAAGCGGCAAGCTGTCCCACACTGCCTATGGCACCGCCGATGGCGGATGCCGCCTTGGAAACAACCGCCGGTATACCCGCCGCCGATACGTTTTCTTCCCCGAATTCGGGAAGCAACAGCTCGTAATTATCGGAGGTTGTGTACATTGAGATTATGCCCTTGTCTTTATTCACGGCAAATCCGTTTGTTACCTTGCCGAGATATTCATTGCCGTTCATTATGGCAACGGAATATTCGCCGTCGGTATTTTTGACTCCGCCGAAGATAAAGTAGTTCTGTATGGTTCCCAGAAGCTCGCCCTTTTCATTATATATATTATAAGCGGGGTAGTAGAGCTTCATTTCGTCGCCGAGCAGAGCCTTCAGGTCATCATCGGTTATTTTATTGCCGCTGAGGACGAGCTTTTCATATTCCGCCCAGATGCGGTAGGTTTCCTCAAGCGTCCAGCCGTTGGTGGGAGCCACGGTTTCCATTGTCCAGCCCTCGGGAAGTCCGTTGTCGCCCCTGTCTGTCCTGTCCTTGGAAGAAGCATAGGTTTTAGCCAGATCCTTGATCTGCATCGTGGGCATTCCCTCATAAGGACGCGCCGCGACAAGCTCATAAACTATGTTAAATTCCTTTGGCGGGTTGAGCGCGTCGCCGAGCACTCCCGTTCCGGTGTAACAGCCCTGCTCCTCATCGTATTCCAGCTTGATGGCGAAGTTTTTGCAGTTTTCGGGAACATCCGCCACCGCATATACATTGTAAACCTCTTTCGGCTTATCAAACCATGCGCGGAAGGTGAAAATGTCCGTGCCGTTCCAGTCAAGCTGGAAATATCGGTTTTTCTGATTTGCGTATGCAATCCTGTCCTCGCGGTTTGTGATAGTCGCATAGTGCATCGGAGAGGTATTGTCACTGTAATGTTCATAATTCCATTTCTGCAGAACGGGCGCATCGTAATACAGGCGTATATCGTGGCTCACTTCCTGCATCACTGTCTCGCCTGCGCCGTTTTTGTATTTGTATTTCAGCTCTGCCTTATAGGTATGCGGGTAGCTTTCCGGCTCGCTCATCGGGATGGGCAAAAAGCCTATGCCCGTGGATTTGTCATACAAGCCGTACTCGGCAAGGAATTCGGAGGAGAGCCAATAGCATTGATTTTCCGCATCGTATGTTGAAGCAAACGAGCTGGTGAAGCCGACCGATTTGGATTTTGTTCTCATTCGTAAGCTGCGGTTTAAATACACTACCTTGATATACTGTGTATCGAGATATGTCACGGCACCGTCCACATTCAGCGCAACGGCAAAATCGTCGGTGGTCGATTTGAAGGTGACCCATTTACATTCAAATGACTTGTAGGAGCTGCCGTTTGAAAAGGCGGTGTACTCGGCATTTTTGTAGTCCTCTGCCGAATAGTCAGGCTTGTAATAGGATTTTGTGGGGTCGAGCCTGTCATACTCCGTGGAGGTCGTTTTACGGCTGAAGGGATCTGTATATACGTGACGCTCCAGCCCCCAGTATGCGCCGAAGGTTGTGCCGAGATTGTAATAGAAGATGCTGTGCGCCGGCTGGGTAGTTCCGTATCCGAGCAGATATGCGCTGCCGCTCTCTGTCAGCCGCTTGCTGAACATCACCTCATTGGAGCTTACCTGCGTAGGCATGCTGTAGGTGAACACCGTGTTTTCAATCTCGCGGATAAACTGCAGGCTTCGGTTGCCCTGCGGCGTGATGATATGGCACAGGATGCGATTATCCGCCTTCAGATCCGCCTCGGAGATGCGGAAGGATATGTTGTGCGTATTCTTTCCTTTTGCAAGGCTGAGCTCACCCGACGCCTGATTTTCACCATTGAGCGTAATATCATACGCTCCCGCAGGCAGTTGAATCAGGCTTTGATAATCGTATGCTCCATTCTGGGTGAATCGGACGAGATAGCTTCCGTCTGCTTGCTGCTTTACTGATTTGATATTGGTATTCAGTTCGCGGGTTATCCTCGAAATACGGTAGATCGGCTCGTATTCCGCCGTAAGAACAATCGGCTCGGGATGCGCAACGGTGATGTCAATCTCATATTTTGCAGCGTTCTTTTCTTCTGAAATGCCATCCCAGTAAGAATACATTCTGGACAATGTATCATCAGTACTTCCCACCCATGCACTGAACACCGTAAACGTATGGAAGGAAAGGGGATCCTTTATGGTATAGTTTTTCAAGCCGATATCGAGATACTGTTTGACTTCGTTGAAGAAATACGTCCGTGCACCGTTGTGTTCATTTCCGTCTTTATCCTTCAGAATGAATTCAAATTTGTGTTGATATCCGAATTGGAAGGTTTTTTCGTGTGGCGAAAGGTCATCAAGGATCCATTCCGCGCAGTATGTGCCGATATGCTTCAGCGATTCGGAAATATCCTTTTTCGAATAGGGACGAGCAATCACACGCTGTCCGTCTGCCAACTTCGGAATTTCGATCGATGAAAATTGACCGCTGATGATTGTATACAGGATCGGCGTATCTCCGATCATCAGGAACACCTCGGAATCCGGAATTGTTTGCCCGATAAGGTCGATAGGTTTTTTCAACCTGTAGTATTTCGTTTTTGAGACGTCGATTTTGAATACCGTTTCTACGGTTTCCTTATTCAGAGTGAAGGAATGAACCGCGGGAAGCGATTTCAGCAGTTCGTATTTTTCCTGCGCGGTTGCTTTCTTCCAATAAAATTCTGCCGATTCTGAAGGCAACACGAGCAGCTCTGCTCCGGACGCCACTATATCGGAAGGAACTTCTTCGTAAAATCCCTCGAATTGCGGCTCTCCGTCCTTCAAATAATAAACAAAGTTCAAATGCCTTCTACCCTGATAATCCGTACGGAGCTTTATATTTGAAGTAACAGACAGCGTGTACTCGCTTGTCTCGGAGCAATCCAACTGCCAGCAGTTTTTGCCGGATATGTCCCATGTCAGGTTTCCGTTGACTCCGCTCAGGGATACCCAAAACTGCTCTTCGTTTTTGTCGGATAATACGACGTCCGTTTCCAGAATGCCGTCTGCGCCGAGCGTGTATTCAAGTCTTGCGAAGGTCGTTGAGATTTTAACGGTAGCACCCTCAGGGGAATATCCGGAGGGATCGGTGAAATGCAGTTTGACTCTCTGCGACACCGCTTTTTGAGATTTGATCTGCCCCGTAAATTCCGTGCCGCTGAAGCTGAAGCTTTGAGGAGAAATATATTTGCCGTCCTTGTATGCGGCATCGATGGTGACATAATAGCTTCCGGCTGTGAGTGTCTGCATGGGCAAGGTGACCTCGCCGCTTGCATCCAGCTTGAATTTCAGCCTGTCTCCCTTGCCGCTGAGAACGCCTGTTACGCCGTCCAGAGAGCCTTCGGAGGTAAATTTCAGGTGTACCTCTTCCCTTGTCGCCTCCTCCAGCGTCGCCTCAAAGGAGGTTTCGGGCTTCATCAGCATGAAGGTGAAGGTCTGATAAGGTATTTTTGTCGTGCGCTCGCCAGCTTCATTATAAAGCGTGACATCTTCGATGGTGGCGTATATCCGTTCCGAATTGAGCGGTGTGACCGCCACTGTCGCCTCGCCGTTACTGTCAAGCACGGCTTCGTTTCGGAAATATCCGCAGGAAATTCTTACCTTCACTCCGGCAAGGCTGCTGCCGCTTGCCGCATTGAATTTCAGCTTGACGGGATAGCTTTCCATTTTGGTGAAGGCAGAGGGCAGAGGGAGAGTATATTCCTTACTGCCGTCCGTGGTGACGGTATACGACGACGGGATATCGTAGATATTGCCGTCTTCCTCCGCATACCGCTCTACAACTCTGCCGAGTGTAATGCCGCTGCCGGAGACAAGGAAAGCACTTTCGCCGTCCTTCATCAGGTAGCCGTCCTCGTCGGTACTGCCATCACAGCGGTGCGGCAGGAACAGGATGATGTCCTTCGGCACTTTGAAGCGTACGATTTTGTCAAAGGTGATCGGCGTCATGACCTTGTTTATGCCTTCACCTACATAAAAGTTGCCGCTCTTGTAAACCTCTCTGCCGTCCAGCAGCAGGGAGAGCGTATATGTTCCTTCGGAAAGGTCGCCGAAGGTGTAGAAGTTTGTTTCGGCTTCCGTATTCACGGCAAGCGTGAATGTTGATTTCTGCGTTTTGTTTCTCAGCACAAGCAACATTTTTTCTACCGTGCTCTTGGCATAGACGGCGTTGTTTACCGTCATTTCCACAGAAACCTTAGCTGTCATGGAGCAGGGGTAGTCCTCTGCCGCTTTTTCTGCGACCGCGGTACCGTTCTTATATGCCGTTACGGTCACAGACACGATCTCATAGATGCGGCTGAGCCTCCATACACCGTTCCATGCAGTGCCGGCATTGCCGAGGTCGATTTTATCTGTTTGCAGTGTGTCTTTATCGTCCATCGTTCTGTAAACGACGGTTGCTACGGCACTGTCAACGCCCGCTCCGATCGAGGCGCGTATATTGAGCGTGCTTCCGATGATATAGCCGTCACGATTGCGCTCCAGTGAAGCATCAAGCTTATCGATACTCCAGCCGTCCGGTGTTTTTGCCGTGACAGTCATGCTCGCATCGGATTCATTGCCTGCGCCGTCATAGGCTTTTATATAATAGGAATATTCCGTATCAATCGCAAGCCCTTCGTCGGTGAAGGTGCGCTTTGTCGTATCTCTGATAAGCACACCGTCGCGATATATGCGATAGCCCGACACGCGGACGTTATCCGTTGCCCGCGTCCAGCTGAGAGTGATGCTTGTTCCGCTTATCTGCGGTGTCACGACAGCGGGAGCGGTGGGCTTTTCCGTATCGGGTGCGCCTGTCGGCTTGCCCATTGCGGAAGCGGCACTGCTGCGCATGCCTGCCGCATTTTCAAAGATTATCTCGTAGGTATAAATTCTGTTGCTGTCAAGATTTGTGTCATTATAGGAGGTATATTCCTCCGTGAGGCAGCCGAGTGTTACTCCGTCGCGGGTAATCCACAGCTTTCCCGTGCCGACTGGAGCATCCCATGCGAGCTTCAGCTCGCCTGCCTCGCCGTTTGTCACCTTGAAGCCGGTGATCGGGCTGACGTAAGAGGGTACGCTCTCGACACTTGTTTCTGCTGTTGCATCCGACGCTCCCTCCAGCTTTGAAACTGCCGAGAAGGTGTAGCTTCCGTATTCGGTAAGCGGCACACTCAGTCTGTATATGCCGTTTGCGGGAAGCGTTACGGGACTCAGCGTCTTTGCGGCGCCGCCCGGCGTCGTGTAGGAAACGCTGACAACAGCACCCGCCTTGCCGCTTATCGTCAGAATAACGTCATCAGCCGCCGCATTCGGGGCAGTCAGAGTGACAAAGTGTGCGCTCGGTGCGCCGGATACCTTAAAGGCAAAAGTTGTTTCCTTGAAGGTAAGCGCACTTTCCGTGTCGCCCGCAAAGGAGATGACTGCTTCATATTCGCCGGCTTCGAGCTTTCCGAGATTTATTCCCGTCCAGTCAAAGAACTCTTTTTTCTGCCAGTCGCCGCCTGCTTTGCGGTATTTTATTTCAAGAGGGAGCAGCCTGACCTCACCTGTTATGCCCATCTTGGGATTGCTTCCCGTCACGTGGCGTATATCTGTTATGCGCAATCCGCCCGCGACGGTCGCGTTCAGATCTATGAGAACATCCTGCTCTGCGGTAAATTCGCTCTGCGCGGGTGAGCCGACGAAGGAGTCAATCTCCCGCCCGCTTACGGTAAATTCTGTCTGATTCAGAGGAAGCGTCAGCATGAATACCGTACCGCTGCCTTCCCACTGGAAGCTGCGCTCCGAAAGCTTTGCATACATGCCCGTGACGCCGCTGTCAAGCATGAACTTCTGAGTACTGTAAACATACATACTGTTTCCGTCGGAGTTGTCCATTACAATGCCGCCCAGCTCCGGAATAAGGCAAAGCGAGGAGTTGCTGCTGTCATTATTGGATATGCTGTATTCCCGGAATTCTTCATCCGCAAGGTATACATTTGTTCCCTCTGCCGCAACATTGACTTCGCGGTAGAAAACATAGTATATCTGACTCTTGTCGCTGCCATATACCGAATCCACGCCGCCGACATAGTAGGAGCCGACAGGGATTTTGTCATGGGCACTTGTTGTAAAGGTATGCCCTCCGCAGTTTACAAACAGCAGAGGAGAGTAAACCTGTCTTCCGTTTTGACCCAGATAAACCTTAAGCTCGCCGAATTCCGCATCCGGTTTTGTTATGGTACGGGTGGGATTTGCGGGGTCATATTGGAAATAATCAAAGAACATTATGCTCTCGTCGGAAGATCCGCTGTTATTGCTGAGTCTGACCGGCACAAATACATTCGTGACGTCATCCCAGTTTTTCGCGTCGAGATAAACGATGTAGGATCCGTCTTCTTCCGCTTTATAGCCGATGGCTGTCGGAGCTTCTGTTTTTCCGTTGCGGACAATGGATATCTGCTCAACCGAAGCATAAGCGGACGTATAGCCCTCGGGAACCTCCAGTCGGAGCGTCATCATTTTATCGAGCTTCACGTGGAGTGTTTTCGTCACCGTATTGAACTGATACGGCAGAAAGTCCACATAGGGCGTACCATTAGAGGACAAATCGGTTTTCAGCGCATAGCGGACATTCAGAATGTAGTCACATTCGGCAATCGGCATTTTCGGCCAGCGGTTGATGCCGCCTGCATACAACGTGCCGGGATAATCCTCAACCATGCCGGAATAATAGTCCGTCGTATCTTCCTCATTTGCGCTTTTCATGCTGAATTCGTTGGCTATGCTGTTAAAATACTGATTCGTTGAGGTGGTGGAGTAAGCGCTTTCCAGGATCTCACCGCCGACAAGGATATTGCCCTTATCGTCTACGGCTTTATGAACAATCGTAGTGTTTTCTCCGTAGCAAAGCGTATCGGTGCCTATATCAAATTGCGTGATTATTTTTGTAGGATCGAAGTCGATGGAATTCATCGTATTGACATCGACCTCTCCGAGAATATGCGTCACATGACAATATCTTCTTATTGTACTTTCCGTTCCGCCGGATGTAACGTATTTACAGCGGATGACATCATATATGCCGACGGCAAGATTCTGCGTTACAGGCGAGAGATATACTGTTTTGATATCTGTCCCGTACAGATTCAGCGACATACCGTCGCCGGCGGAGAGAATACTGCCGTTTGATGCGACGACTGTCCAGAGGTCGCCGTTGCCGAGAGAATCCACCGCGGAAATCGTTATCTCGCGAGCCGCGTCGATATCCTCGGCGAGAGAGATTTCGGTTTTGTTTCCGTCCTGAACGGCGGTCGCAAATATGAGATATCGATTTTTCTCATCTTTGACAAAGAAGCGATGCTCGCCATCCGAAAGGTAGAAGGTTATATCGCCCGCGCTATCGGTATTGCCGATGTCGAGGCTGTCGCTTCCGCAGCAAAGCTTTATATCGGCATAGGAAAGCGTGACCGTACTGCTGCTGAAATGAAGCGTGGTTTTCTGTGCTTCGTCGCCGCCGAGAGAGATTTCCGGAGCAAAAACACTCGTTTTGGTGAAAATCATATCGTCTGTCACAAAGCTGAAGGTCAGCCGTCCGCCGTTTTCATCGAAAAGCTTTTTGTCAACCTCAATTTCGGGTGAAGAAGCACCTCCGACTTTCTGCAAAAACTTTCCCGTATCGGCGTTGTATACGGAAATCTGTCCGGCAATGGCGCTTCCTTCGGGATCGTAAATGCACAGGTTCGCTTTTGTAACCACAAGGCTGTTGCGGATGACAGTTGCATATTCCGAATAGTTATGTACTGTCGTTGCGTCCTTGTTCGCTTCCGCTTCCGCCGCCGTGCGATAGAAAATTTTCAATGTAATGTCGCCGTCTTCTAAACCCGAGGTGTCAAGGGTAAAAATGTACTCCGTCTGCTCCGTTGCCGTTTTCGGAACAGGCTCGGAGGTATACAGCACGGTCCCTTCTCCATTGTAAACAACAAGCGTTGCATCCTTTGCAAGCGCCGCACCGACGGTAAGCCTTCCTGTAATCTCCACCGTACCTGTCAGCACATTGCGGCATTCAATTCCGCCCTGAATAGTGACGCGTGTCGCTTTCACGGAGCTGATGAACGCCTCTTTGACGCTGTCTTCCATGTCCGTCATATTCCTGAAATTGTATACATGATAGTTTTTGTTGTAATATGACACTCCGCCGTGACCGTATGCAAACATGCGCTTGGCGGCGGTGATGGCTTCGGGGTTGGTTCTGCCTCCGAGAAGCGAGAACATGACCGCCGTGTAGCCTGAGATTGCCGCGCAGGATGCGGACGTGCCTGTAAAACGCGCATATCCGCCGCCGGGCTCGGTGGTCAAAAGACTGCTCCCATCGTGTCCGACATAGTTATATCCGGGAACATCACTGTATTTTGCGCAGTAAGAGAACGACTGAATATTTGCGCTCGTATAATATCCGGCGAGAACAGGATAAGCATCCTGAAGATCCGCAGGATAAAATCCGGAGTAGGTCGTACTGCTGTTGTAGCCGCTGTCGTTTCCGCCGGCGCAGATTGAGAAAACATTTTGCCGATACGCATCACGGATCGCATTGGCGAGCGCCGTCGGATAATATGACATATTTGCGCCGAAGGACATATTCAGAATATCCGCACCGTTTTCTATAGCCCAATAAATACCGCGCACGACATCGGCAATCTTGCCCTTGCCGTCCTCGCCGAGCACGCGTACGGGTATCAGCTCGAGGGGATATTTACCTGCCATTCCGCAAAAGCCCACGCCGTTATCCGCCTCGGCTCCGATAAGTCCGGCTACTTTTGTGCCGTGCCCGCCCGCACCGATATCGGAATTTATGCCCTTGGCGATTGCCGCATCATTTATTGCGTCATAGCCCGCAACCACGCGGTTGACAAGGTCCTCATGCGTCGCGTCTATGCCGGTATCCAGCACGGCAACACGCACCGTGTAAAGGGAGCTGAGTCCCGCCTCGTCCGCCATTTTTCCCAGAGTATCGAGAAACGGCGCCGATACGTAAGTATCACTGATTCTCGGGTCGGTGGGTGCGGTTCCGAAATCCTCGGCTATACCCGCCGCCTCAAGTGTGTAGTTATAGGTTACCGACTCAATGTTCGGCATTTTTTCATAGCGCACGGCTTCCTCATAGGAGCCGTCCACCAGCAGCATATTGCCGCCGAGCATCCGTCCGCCGTATACCGTCCGGAATACCTCCAGCGCACCTGCACCTGAAAATTCAAGAATCAGTCCGTCGCTGTCTCCCGTCGGATAGCCGACCGCCGAATCTGAGCGGTTTGCGGCTCCCGCTGATATCTGCATTGGAAAGATGCCGAGCAGCATGATAACGCTGAGCAGCAGGCTGATCAGTTTTGTTGCTTTTTTACTCATTGCTTTGTTCCTCTCTGTCATATCGGTTATTGTTGATTATCTTCAGGCATTCGGTTTTTCTTCTGCGGTGAGTCCGTTCATGAGAAAGATCAGTCGCGGCAGTACCGTTTCCCTCCATGCGCCGATCTTCGGAACAGATACCTGTCCTTCCAGCTTGCCGTACGGAGTATCCAGGATAAAGAAGCCGTAATTTCCGCGTTCATTGTCCGCCTCACGTTCCATCAGCAGTGTGTACATTGTGCGTCCGTTCTCGCGGTATTCGGATTTTTTGTACTGCGGAAAGTTCACGCACTTTTCGTAGACATCAAGGCAACTCTCAAAGCTGATTACATACCGCTTCTGACGGTCGTCGATAAACAGGAAATTGCATCCCCTGTGGTCGGTGTCGAAATGGTAATCGGCATCCGGAATCACAGGGATATAAAACCCGTCGAACATTCTGTAGTCATTTTTGTGCATTTGTTGTCCTCCTTTTTCCGTGTAATAAGCTCACCGAAAACAATTGACTAAATCAAAGAAGTATGATATAATAAAAATGATACGTAAAACCGTTGCTTTCGCTTCAGGGTACAGTAACCGTTTTCTATGGTTTTATTATACGGATTTATCCGGATTTGTCCCCATACTTTCCGGCCGAAAGTCGAGGTTTTCAAAAAAATATTTTCATTTTCTCGGGTTCACCCTATACTTTTATAAAAAAAGTATAGGTTTTGACCCGTACGGAGGGCTCTTTATGAAAAAAATGCTTGTGCTGCTGCTTGCACTCACATTTGCTCTTTTATGCTTCTCGGGATGCTCGGAAAGATCGCTCCTGAATCCCAAAAATCCGGTAACGCTGACACTGTGGCATACCTACGGCGAGCAGGCGGACTCCCCGATGAATCGCTTGGTTTCCGAATTCAACAAAACGGTCGGAAAAGAAAAAGGTATTGTCATCAGCGTCAAGCTCATGTCCAGTGCGGGAAAGATCGGAGGTCAGCTTGCTGAAGCGCAAAGCGGTGCACCCGGCGCGCTTGATATGCCGGACCTCTTTTTCTGCCACAACAGCGATGCTGGAAAGCTCGGTGCGAAAAACCTTCTCGATTGGAACGGTTACTTTACAAATGAGGAGCGCGCCGGTTTTGTGCCGGACTTTCTTGCCGACGGCATGATTGATGAGCGGCTCGTTATTTTTCCCGTGTCCAAATCAACACATGTTCTGTACATAAGCAAGCGTGAGTTTTCGCGCTTTGCCGCTGCAACGGGCGCGACCTACAGCGACCTTGCTACGTGGGACGGATTTTTCCGTACTGCGGAAAAGTATTATGAGTATTCCGGCAAGCCCTTCTGCGCCTTTGATTATGTACAGCGCGCAGTAGAGCTGAATGCTATCGAAAAAGGGGCGAAGCCCGAAGAGCTTTACAAAGACGGCTACTATGATTTTGACAATGCCACGCTGAAGGCTTCCTATATGCAGTTTGCCAAGGCACTTGCCAAGGGGCATATCATGATTGCCGAGCTGTATTCAAATACTCATGTTATGACGGGTGACGTGCCCTGCGGTGCCGGCTCGTCTGCGGCTGTCATGTATTACAACGATACAGTTACATACCCGGACAACACCTCGGAACCGCTGGATCTGAAAATCCTGCCGCTTCCGCAGAATGAAAATTGTCCGAAGTATGCAACGCAGGCGGGCGTCGGGCTTTGCGCCTACAGAACCACCAATCAGAAAGCGGAAGCCGCTTCGGTCTTCGCACACTGGCTGACCGATGGCGAACGGAATCTTTCATTTGTTGCCGAAACGGGATATATGCCCGTGCGTAACGACGCATATCAATCATTGAAATCCTATTCTTTCCGTAAGGAATCCTATAAGGAACTGTATTCGGCGCTCACGGAAATCAGAAATACGCAGACCTTCCTGCGTGAGCCGAGCTTTGTGGGCTATTATGATAAGGTCAATACGCTCTATGCCGAGCTTCGCCGTGTGCAGACAACCATGCCGGAACGTGTGAAGAACGGCGAGAGTGCCGATGCACTTGCAGGGGAGCTGTGGGAGCTGTTCAGTTCCGCAAAATAACGGGGTGCCTTTATGAACAGAAGCAAATTAAATCTGAAAATGCCGAAGCAGACCATGCACCGCAAGCTGTTTTTTTACACCTTTGTGATGGCTATTCTGCTTCTGGCGCTTCTTGTGACACTGCTGTCATTGCTCGGCAGATTTCGCACGCCCAAGGATGAGCTCTTTGAAAAGAGCGATATGCAGGCGCAGGTTTTTGAAAAAGAAATACTGACACACCGAAATATTCTTGCCATGATGGGCGTACACCTGTCGGAGGATGCCTCCGCCATAATCGGAGAATATATATCAGAGCATAAAATGACATTTGCCGAACTTAACGGCAATGGCAATGCACTCGGGGAAATACAGAAGCTGCTCTTTGAACCGCTGCGTCAGTACCTGTTTCAGACAGACTGCTCGGGCGCGTTTGTAATCCTTGATGCTACGGTAAATCCCGCATCTGATGAAATCACGAAAAGCGGAATATATTTGCAGGTAAACGGCTACGAGCGCGACCGCCGTGATGCCGTGCTCTATCGCGGAATTGCCTCGGTCGGCAGAGGAAACGGAGTTATGCCGCACAGAAAGTGGCGGTTGGAGACACGTCGGGAAATGTTTCCCGGCTGGCAGGAGGCAGTTGCCGCCACGGAGCTGCCGCCCGAGCAGTCCTACCGCTTCTCAGAGCTGTTCACCCTGCCCGGGATGTCCGAGCGTGCAATGCTGATTACGCTTCCTGTCCGAGGTGCGGACGGAGCTCTTCTCGGCGTTTGCGGCTTTGAACTTTCGGAAAGCTACTTTTCTCTCCTGCACAGCCAGGTGTCTAAGCTTAGTCACCCGACCTGCCTGATGGCTGAGGTCAGCGAAAACAATGTATACAGCAGCTTTCTTGCCTGCGGAGCGTCAAACGACTATTACTATACCCCGGAGGAGGCACTGACTGCGCACGATATCGGAGGCGGGCTGACCGAATTCCGATGCGGAGATGAGCGCTTTGTCGGCGTTGTCCGCAGCTATAAGGGCGACGATGCCTCTCTCGGATTTTCCGCAATAGTCATGACGCCTGAAGCCGACTTTGCAAAGGCGACTTTCAAAAATGCGCTGAGCATAGGATTTCTCGTTATTCTCTTGGTAGCACTTTCGGTGTTCTGCTGTGTCTACGTAAGCCACCGCTACCTCTCTCCCATATTGAAGGGTCTGGAACAGATTAAAGCCGAGAGCAGCCAGCGCAAGCGAACCGACATTATGGAGATCAATAATGTTCTGGACTTTCTTTCTTCCAAGGAGCGGGAGAGTGCCGCTCATCTCGCCTCTCTCATTGAGGAACGGAATATGGCAAAAGTGGCATATGACCGCGCACAGGCGGAAATAGATAAGCTGGCGGAACGCACAAGATACACGGTTGATCCGGAGGCGTACAGCTTTTTCCTTGAAAGAATTCCCGACCTTTCAAAAACCGAGCGCGAGATTTTTGACTGCTATGTTTCGGGGCTGTCCACAAAGGAAATCCTGGAATCGGCAAACATTAAAGAAAGCACGCTGAAGTATCACAATTCTCATATCTATGAAAAGCTCAATGTCAAGTCCCGCAAAGAGCTTCTTGTCTATATCTCTCTGATGAACCGCTCGAAGAACGGAGGAAACGGCTGTGACACTGACACAACGTCTGAATAAGATTCTTTCGGAGCAGGGAATGACCAAGACCGAATTTGCCGACAGTATCGGCGTGACGCAGAATTATATCTGTATTCTCACGAGCGAGGTTTCCTCAGCTGCCCGCGGTTCAAATATCTCTCCGTCGCTTGCCAAACTGATCGGGCTGAAATACGGCTACGATCCCGATTGGATTCTTTACGGAGATAAAAACGAATAAAAAAGGGGCTTGTCGCGCCAAGTGCGACAAGCCCTGCTTGAATTTTACAAACCACCTGCTGGATGCGCGGTTTGCAAAGAGGCTTTTTCCTGTCGGAATAAAGCGGTTTGCGCCTCTTTTTGCCGAAGGTATTGACAGCACGGAAAAAACATGGTAAACTTAATAAAAAGATTTCAGAAGCAAAGGGGGATAAAATATGAAAAGAAGCCTTAAGACAGCGATTTCACTGTTCCTTTTCTTATCATTCATTGCAGTGCTTGCTTCCTGCGGAATTATTCAGACATATGAAAATATTGCCGTGCAGGGGGAGGTATATTCCTTCGGCAAGCAGACTATTATTTTGAACAGCATTCTGCCCGAGGGCGGCAATGCCGCGAAATTCAAAAAGGACATTTCCGCTTCGGATATAAAGCTTTCCGATGCACTCGAGGGAAAGAATATCGACAAGGTGACTTTCATCGATGAATACAATCTCGAACTGGAGCTTTCCGGAAATACAAAATCAACAGGAGGAGATGGTGCCGTCGGTACTCTCACCGTGCTTGCGGGCGGACTGGAAAGCAAGGGAAAATCCACCTGCCATATAAAGCTGAACGGACCGACTATAGTGACGGAATCCGCATATTCAAACAGATTTACGGCGCGCGATCTCACGCTCTATAATGTTTCATCCACCATCTCGCTTCCGATGGGAGAATTTACGGATAAAGCCGATGCCGAGCATATACGCCTTGCCGACCCGAATCTCGGCAGACTGGAAATAAAGCTGGAAAACGGCAAGCTGACTCTAAGCATCATAAATTGTCTTTCGGCAGAGCCATCTGTCATCTTTGCTCCCGAGACGACGACTATGGGAATAGAATTTTCCATATGCATCGGTGTATATGATGTATATTCTTATTGATCACAAATGAATATAAAAAAATTGCCGGCATAGCCGGCAATTTTTTTCAAACTATATAACTATCACCTGTCAAAGGGGGGATATGACCGGTGAAATTGTTTGCATATCACAAGGTGGCGCGGTGGAACGCAATGGCGAAAGAGCAACAAAGCTATGATAGGGTATGCTCCCTGTTGCACTTATATTATACCGCATTTCTTTTCATATGTCAACTATACTATTTGGCTACAAATTCTCCAATTTGGCTACTTTTTGCTCATTTTTCGGTAAAAAAGCGGCTTTTTTCGGAAAAACGAAAAATCTTTGTATTTCTTAATCCATGAATGCGCGAAAATTTTGCGGCTTTTTCAGAAATTTACGCCCGAAAGCGCCGATTACGCGGAGCATGAGAAATTCTCTTGAACCCACGGGACGCTCCAGCTTATAAAAGGTCATATTCCGGCCTTTGCCTATCATGACATCGTTTTTGCGGAGCATCATATGTTTTGCCATAAATTCGAGACAGTTTGTCACATCTTCTATATCATAGCCGAGAGTTTCCGCGATATAATTTGCGCTCAGCGTTTCGGTATAGCTCTCATAAATCAATTCGAGCACGCGGCGGTTTTTCTTATCGCCGAGAAAATCGAATATCTCATCGTTATCATCGCCGAAAATCTTCTTATTCACATCGTCAAGCGCGATAAAGCCGGTATCCATGGAAACATAAAATCCTATTATGCCCGGCTTTGCGATGCCTTCCTCGTATTCGGGATTTTTCTTCATCTCGTTTATGATTGCATCGAGCTTGGCTTTTCTGCTGTCGGGCGTGATGTCTATCGTATACTCCGGCATGGCAAAGCGTATTCTGCTCATCATCAGCTCTGCCATTTCGTCATAGTAGTGGTTCAGATGATGATTTGTGTCTATTGTGTCATCAATATTGAAAAGCTCGCCGACGGATATATGAAGAGCTGCCGCTATCTGCGGGACGGAGGTGACATCGGGATAAGATGCGCCACGCTCCCACTTAGAAACGGTCTGCACGGAAACACCGAGCATATCTGCAAGCTCTTTTTGCGTATATCCGCATTTATTTCTGTAGATATATATGTTTGCAGCAATATCAGCCATTAGCTTTATCTCCAAAATATTATTTTTGATACCGATATTATTTTACCATTGTTTTCCTGATATGTCAACTATACCATTTGGCTACAAATTCTCCAATTTGGCTACTTTTTGGGGGTTCAACAGCAAAAATGCGGCTTTTTTGTGAAGCCGCATCTGTTTTTTTCTTTTTAATTGATAAGCGCAAGGTATTTTTCCGCTTTTTTATGAAATTTTTTTCCGAAGGCGCCGATTATACGGAGCAGAATAAATTCGCGCGAACCGGCAGGGCGGCTCATGGTATAGAGCGTCATATTTTTGTCCTTGCCTACCATGACATCGCTTTTGTCAAGCATACCGTATTTTTCCATGAATTCAATCGCCGCGCTCACCTCTGCAATTTCACAGCCGACAGTTTCCGCTATGTAATTTTCGCTTATCGTGGTGCGCTGACTGTCATAGACGAGCGTGAGTATACGGCGGTTTGTCGCGTTGCCGAGAAAATCGAAAAGCTCATCATTCTCTTCATTGAAAATTTTCTTTTCCCTGTCATCAATGCCAGCAAAGCCGGTATCCATGGAGATATACATCAGCTTTCGGAATGGTCTTGCGACGCCGATATCATATGTGGGATTTTCCTTCATCAGCCTGACCAGCTCATCGAGCTTTATCTTTTTCTCCGCATCGGTTTTGCCGCTGTTATATGACTGTATTGAAAAGCATATTCTGCTTATCATCAGCTCGGCTATTTCGTCATACGAAACATTTGTCCATTCGATAGCGTCTGTTTTTGCATCCATGCCGAAAAGTGCATCTATGCTGATGCGGAAAACTTCCGCTATTTTCGGAAGTACCGATATATCCGGTGCGCTTGCGCCGCGCTCCCATTTTGATATAGTCTGCACGGAAACGCCGAGCATATTGGCAAGCTCCTTTTGCGTGTAGCCGCATTTCAGTCTGTATTCATATATATTGGCTGCAATATCTGACATTGCTTCCACCTCTCTGATGAATATTTTCGATACTGTCAATATTTTATCACGCTTTTTCTGCCATGTCAACTATACCGTTTGGCTACAAATTCTCCGATTTGGAGATATACCGCTACATACAGTGTATTTTTGCGCGGAATATCACCTGTTGTTGTTGCCGTAGAAGCCCGCCTCCCACAGCACATGAAAACAAGCCTCTTCTCCGTTGATTTTTCTGCCGAAAGAGGCAATCGCCCGGAGCATGGCGAAGTTTCGCGAAAACATTATCTTCCTCATATAATATACGGTCAGTTCTTTGCCTGCGCCGAGCAGTGCTTCTTTCTCCGTGAGCATATAGTTGTTTTTCAGAAAATCGAGGCAGACATCCGCTTCCTCAGTGGTTATGCCGAGCGACTCGGCAATATAAACATTGCTTATCGGTCCGCTGTAAATATGTTCATGGATAAAATTCAGTATCAGGCGGTTTGTCTTGTTGCCGAGAAAATCAAAGAGCGCATCGCTTTTCTCGGGGAAAAGCGTTTTGTCTTTATCGTCCATCATTACAAAACCCGTATCCTCCGAGCCGTAAAAGAGCTTTTCGGGATTTATGCTGCCGACAGCCGACAGCGGATTTTCATGCATAGCCTTTACTACATCGGCGGCTCTTTCACGCTTTGCTTCCGGAGTCCAGCCGTATTTTTCAAATGCTTCGTTTGTATAAGCTATGCGGCTTATGAAAATTTCTTTCAGTTCTTCATAGACCTTATCCGCGCCGTAGCCTGATTCCGTTCCGTGTCCGATAACCGCATCTGTGCTTACGCCGAAAGCATCGGCTATCTCGGAAACCATATATACATCGGGAGCAGTAGCTCCCGTTTCCCATTTCGATACCATCTGAACCGTAACATTCAGCTTTTCCGCAAGCTCCTTTTGTGTGTAACCTGCTCTTTTTCGCAGCTCACCGATTCGCTCGCCTATGTTTATCATAATTTTCTCCTTTAGCAGTGTGGTGATAATATTTTACCATTATTTACCCGATATGTCAATAATGGCTGAGATAAAGTGCAGACTTTATCTCAGCTGTTTATATTTGTTTTGCTTAATCGAGCTTAAAGGGAAGTGAGTTCAGTTTTTCGCCGACATCATATCTTGTGAGTGTGAGGCGATTCGGTATCTTCAGCTTCAGCTCGCCATATTTGGCATAACGCCACAGGTGAGCGAGCTTCCATTTGTCGTTTTCCGCCGATACGGAGCTCAGATGGGCTATATCTTCATTTCTTTCTTCGCCTGTTGTGCGTATATTGACGCCAGCACCTGTGTTTACGGAGACGGAACATTTCACAAATGAGCCGTCTTCCGCTTTTATGTATGCGAAAGAATTATGCTTGCCGTTTTCCTGCTTCAGATTTATTATATAGAAGCTTCCGTCGTCCGAAATCCATATGGATTCTTCATGAATAAAGTCACGGTTTATTTTGGTTGACATTCTGTGACCATTGGGAATAGCGATGTTGAGATAATATAGGAAGCAACCGATAAAGCAGAGTGCCAAAATTGCAAGAGCGATTATTGTTGCCGCTATGCCGATGGCTGTCTGAGTACCTTTTTTCATGATGCCACCTCCTCCTGTACGAAAGGAAGTTCGATATCGCCGATGCCGTAGCCTGTCATATGAAGCTCATTTTCGAGCTATAAACCAAAGCGCTCTTTTGCGGGATATGCTACAGACGGGGAGAGCGTCAGCGCGCTTTCGGAGGCTTCTTTCACTGCAAGGCATGCAACGCGCCATGTGTGTCCGAGAGCATCTGTTTTGAATATGACAAAAATATTATCTTTCTTGCTGTCTGCCTCATAAATATCGCATTTTTCCCATTCGCCGGAAGAGCTTTTTACAAATGCGAACGTATTTTTCACGCCGGAAGAACCGGCTTGCGTAACTATGCAGAATGTTTTATCATCGCTCAGCCAGACCGATTCAGTGTAGAATACAGGGGTGTCGTAGGCAATGGAGATTTCTTTTTTGCGTGTGTATTGGTTTTCTGACATATGTGATGCACAGGCAAAACCTGCCGTGACAAGCAAAGCTGTGAGCACTATCGCGGCGATAACTATGAGATAGATTTTTAAGGATTTGCGCATTGAAATCATTCCTTTCTGTAAAATATTTCGGGCAAAAACATAAATTACCCACCTATATTATACCACAATCGGTGCTTTTTGCAAATTAACCGAATGGATAAAAACTGGGGGGATAAATGTGCAAATGATACAAAAAATGATGGCAATTCGTGTCGAGATGAGGATTTGCGGGTCATAGGGGGAATTGACACACATGCGGAGCATATGTGTCAATCCCCTTGACCCCGCAAGCCTCCCCAAAGGCTTGACCTAAACTTTAATAAAAGGCGGACGAAAACTTTAATTTGGCGCGCAAAAAAGGAACCCTTTCGGATTCCCTTTATTTATTCAGTGCTTAATATAATAATGAATGTTCATCGCGCCTCTGTTTGACGCCATATAAAGATCGCCGACCACGCCGAATATTCTTGTCTTGAATTCGGGTGCGATATAAATATCCTTGAGCGAGAGACAGTCGGCAGAGAATATGTCAAAGCCGATATCTGTTGTGCCGACGGGCAGAACGACCTTTGCAAGCGAAGTGCAGCCGTCGAAAACATCACTTCCGATAGATTTAAGTGTTTCGGGGAATGTGACTGAGACAAGCTCATGACAATACTGAAAAGCTTTATCCGCAACCTTGACAAGGCTCTTGCCGAGCGCTACGGTTTCCAATCCGTAGCAGTTCATGAAAGCGGCTTCGCCGATATAAACCGTATTCGGAGAGAGCTTTATCTCCTTGAGGGCGCGCATACTGTAAAATGCCTGATCATCGATATATTTTACGCTGTCGGGGATTGTGACCGATGTTATATTGTAGCCGAGATAATATCTGTTTCTGTCGAAAAGCACCTCGGGGTCAGACACCTCTTCATAAGGGTCTTCCGTGATAACAAGACCGGAATCCCAACCGATGAGCGCTGTTCCCGCTATGCGAACTATTCCGTCCGGAATGGTAACGCTTGTCGATGATTTTGCGACATATGCGCATATCAGTGTATTTCCTACTGTGAAGAACGAGTTTTCATTTCTGTTATTGAGATAAGCATTCTTTAAGAAGTTGACCATTGCTTCCGTCTTGAAAAAAGCATATGTGCCGATTTCCACTTCATCTGAGGGCAGCTTGATTTCCGCAAGTCCGTAGCATTCCGTAAAGGCATAACTGCCGATGCGGGCGAGTTTTTTGCAGTTTGTCATATCCACATCGGTGAAAACAACATTGCCGCTTATCTCATCTGATTTCCAGAGTATTGCGTTATAGAAGGCATAATCTCCGATATATTCGAGCGTGCTCGGCAGAGTAAGCTCGGTTATAGAGCAGGCATCAAATGCCGAATTGCCGATTTTCTTTACACCCTCGGGAATGACGAGCTTTTCAATCATTTCCGCCTGCGCATATCCGTAGGAGGTTGCCACGCCGTAGCTGTCAACACCGCCGTAATATGTGGAATTACGGAAAACACAGCCGCCTATCGTTTTGATACCCTTGCCGGAAAGGTCGAGCGAGGATGCCGCAATATTGCATTTGATGAGAACGCCGTCACCGACGACAACATAATCATCGGCAAGCTCGCTATACCACGGGGTGCCGTCGAAGGCATATTCGCCGGAATCGGTGAGCGTGGAGGGAACTGATACATTGTCAAGCTTTCCGCAGTCATAGAATGCATATTTTTCTATCTTTGAAAGCCCCTCGGGGAGCGTTATTTTGCGTAGCTCCTTGCACTGCCAGAAGGCATACGGTCCGATTTCCTCAAGCGCACCGTCTTTTGCAAAATTGATATTTTCAAGAAGCTTGCAACCGGCAAAGGTCTGATAATTGAGTCTTTTAAGCGATTTCGGCAGTGTCACATCTGTGAGCAGCCAGCAAGCCTGAAAGGCGCAGTTGCCTATGAAAGAAACATTATCCGGTATAGTAAGCTCGGGAAGTCTTGTGCAGAGTGCAAAGGCATATGAGTCTATAAGCTTCAGTGTGGATGGCAGGGAAATGCTTTTCAGTGCCGAGCACTGATAGAAGGCTTTTGCGCCTATTTCCTCCAGCCCCTCGGGAAGCTCGAGTGTTTTCAGCGATTCGCAATACTGAAAAGCGCCGCCGCCGATGGTTTTCAGACCTTTACCGAAGGTCACCTTTTCAAGCGATATTACAGAGTAGAAGGCGCCCTCACCTATTTTTACTATCCCGTCGTGCAGTACGACCTCTTTTATTTCCGTGTCGCCGGAAAAAGCGCCCTCACCTATTTCGGTTATGCCGTCCGGTACGACGAAAACACCGTTTTTATCCGATTGTCCTTTACAATTTTTGAGAACGGTACCGTCAACCTCATAGACTTTTTCTATTTTTGAGCCTGTAGTCGTCTGCTCGGGCGGATTTACTACAGTTCCGCAGGCGCAGAGCGCGATACAAGCCGCTGTGGCAAGAAACACTGCCAATATTTTTTTCATATGAGTCCCCCATCAGGATTTATTTATATAAATAATATCCCATTTTGCCTCTTGTGTCAATAATTCTGCCGATAAGTTCACATTATATTAAAAAAACGCCTTTTTTGCGCCTTGATAATGATATAAAAACAGCCGCCTTCGCTTTTGGAAATACGAAATCGCTTTCTTCGGCGCAGGCGGCATAAGGCAGAAATAAGGGCAGATTTTGCCTTTACGGCATATGGGAAAATGAGCGGACAGGCTGTTTTTTCGGGTGCTGTCAAGTCTCGAGCTGTCTGCCGAGAAAGCCTGCCGCCGTCTGAATAAGCTTTGTTTCGGTTTCCGTGGCGGCATTGTCTTTTCCGGATTCGGCATTTGCAAGCGCCGCAACACAGCCTATGACATCGCCTTCGGCAAAGATAGGCATGGCACATGAAATATACCAGCCGCGGCTTTCTTCCGTCAGATAAATTTTCTCCTTAGTCGGTGCATGCGTATAAAGACTTCTGTTTTCGATAATTTTTTCTGCTTCTTCTGAATTTTTCTTGTCGAGAAATTCCTTTTTCGATATTCCCGCGCAGGCGATAACGCAATCCTTATCGCAGACGGCTACGGGGAAATTGCAGGTCTTATAAAGCGTTTCCGCATAGCTTGCCGCAAAATCCATAAGCTCGCCTATCGGTGAATATTTCTTGAAGATAACTTCGCCTTCGCGGTCGGTATATATTTCGAGAGGGTCGCCGCCACTGATAACATTGACACGAAAAACCTTATCAACTTGGTTTTTTGCTGATTGAACCACCACAGAGTTGTATTTTTCTGTGGTTCTTTCGATATTCTCCGTGTCCCCGTTAAAATTTGCGATTTTCTCCGTTTGCGCTTCATCGTCGCACCGCAGGAGCGCGTCCACATCACCACGCAGCTTGATTTCGATGCGGTTTTCATATACGATGATGCGGTCAACAATCAGCCCGATGTCACGCTTGTCCAGCTTCTCTTTGCTCAGAATATCGTGGAATATCTCCAGCACCGTTTTTGCATGGCGGTTGGCTCTGATGATGGTATTTCTCGTATCCGCCGTCATGGCAATCTGATTTTCCAACCCGTGAATCCGGTTGGCACTTTCCTCAATCAGCGCGTCGTAGGTTTCCATGATGACATCCTCGTTTCCCTTTGCGCGTGCGAGGTCACGGGATTTTTGCCGCATCAGGATTTTGAGTGAATCCTTTTCCTGTTCGATGAGCTTTGAAAGCTCATCCGCGGCTTTGGCGCTGTCCTTCACCGCGTTCGGTTCAAAACTGATTTCGGTTTCCAGCTGTTTTATCATTTTTTCGGAGTTTTCGCAGACCTTGGCGATGTACCGTTTCAGCTCACGGTCAAGCACATCCACGCGGATGTGATGCGTCGTGCATCCGGCTTTGCCGCGCGTGTGATAGGTGCCGCAGATGTAAGCGTCGGCAAGGTCGGGACGGCTGCGCGAGAACATCGGCGAGCCGCAGTCACCGCAGAAGAGGTAGCCGGAGTAGTTGTTGGCGTACTTTTTCTGACCGCGGTAGTGAGTGGTTGCGCGCTGCTTCAACAGCTCCTGCGCGACGGCAAAGGTGCGGTAGTCGACAATCGGCTCGTGATGGTTTTCAAACACGATATGCTGGCTTTCGTCGAGCGGAACATCGTTTCCGTTTATCTTTTTCCGCTTGAATTTGTGCTGACGCAGTGTGCCGATATAGAAATCGTTGCAGAGAATTTCGGAGACGGTCACGATGCTCCATGTTTCCTTTACCTTGCCCTTGTACTCGTCGCCCTGCGCTTCCTTGCGGGCTTTTTCCCGCATTCGCGGCGTGGGAATGTGCTCGTCTGTCAGATGGTTTGCAATCTTTTTGTAGCCCCAACCGTCGATATAGTAGGCGAATATCCGCCGCACTACCTCGGCGGACGGCTCGTCAACCTCAAAGGTCATTTTCTTGGAGTTGGTGATGACATATCCAAACGGAACCGAACATATCCACTCGCCCTTTGACTGCCGTGAGGCAATGACGTCGGACACCTTGCGGCTCGTGTCTGTGACGGGCATTTCGTTGACGAAGAAGTAGAGCTTGATCTTCATCCAGTCGTCGATGTGATCCTGATAATAATCCACCCCGTCGCCGATGGCAATGATGCGGATATCGCGCTCGGCAAGATCCTCAAATTCGGCAAGTCCCTTGCCGGTTCTGCGCGAGAAACGGCTCAGATCCTTGATGATAAGTATATCGTATTCGCGCTGCATGAGCTTTTCGCGCATACGCATGTAATCGGGGCGTTGCTCGAAGGTGTAGCCCGATTTGTCGCGGTCCTCAAAGTAATCGACCGTGCTTGTCGGAAAGTGCAGGCGGCAGTATTCGTCTATAATCGCCTTCTGGTTTTCGATACTCGTGTTATCGCGGTCAAGCTCTAAGTCTACGGAGATTCGCGTGTACGCGGCAATGCGGAATCTTTCAACCATATTGATAATCACTCCTTTGATATATTGCTGATAACATTGTATCACAGAACCCGCCCGCTGTCAATGAGATATTTGCAAAGACATGAATTGTTATCATTTGCCGTGGAATTTTGAAATTAGCAAGGCGCGATTCGTCGGCTTATTTCAATAAAACACGATTTTGTGAAATAAGCAAAGGGATTTATTGGCAAGGGGCAGAAGGCATTACGCCTCCTGCCCCGTTTTTTTACGCCTGAACCTGCTCTGTGGCAGGTTCGGCTTTCATCTGAAGCTCAAGATTGTGGCGGAGGAGCAGGACGGTATCCGGTAACAGCTCCCGATCGCCCGATTCAAACACCGACACAAAATACTTGTGCTTCGCAAATTGCCGGTAATACGGCTCAAGCGAGCGACGGAAGCTTTCGTCCCGCGCCTCGCTTCCGGTGAGCCATATATCGACCGTTTTGCTGTCATGATGAATGTTCATCTCCATATGACTCACCTCATTTCTTCATTTTTTTGCGTGAACGCGCCCGTCTTTTTTCGCGGCTTTGCGTTTGCGGGAAAGAATAAGTTCAATCGTTCCTCCGAAAAGGCAGATTTGCCCGCGCCGGATGCTATGTCCGACAGCATATTCCGACCGTCTGTCCGGCAGTGCCTTTATGTACGCAAACCCGCATTTTTTTATGTGTCGCATCACCCCTTTCATTATTGCCGGAGATAAAAGAGAAAATTCAGACTACATTGTCATACCGAAGTCTTCGTTTTCATCCTCGTTTTCTTCAATATCTCCGTCTTCATCTTGCCCCACTCCGATAGCCATGCCGGCAATAATTCCGGCGGCAACGCCGAGAGCGGTTCCTGTATTTCCCCCTTCCCGCTCCCGCTTTTCTTCCTCGGATTCATCGCCGTCTTCGAGAATATCCGTCAGGTTTTCAAGCCCACGTATGC
>ERZ506957.103-NODE-103-length-39416-cov-6.669876_pt1 | contig 39416 bp, 44 predicted proteins | sample MGYA00512894_ERZ506957 | MGnify/ENA metagenome assembly ERZ506957
GCCGCCTGATCGAGTTTCTGTGCGTTGTCGTAATCGTCCAGCACCTTCTGCCATTCCGCCAGCCGCTTGAGCGTGTCGTCGCTGTAGCCTTTTTCGTTGAGCGCCGTCTTCGCGTCGTACTTCGCATACGCCCGCACCTGATATCCGTTCAGTTCCTGCCCGCGGTACTGCCGGAGCAGATTCTGGTCTTCCTTACTCAGGTTCCCGATCGCCTCCTGTGCCCGGGCCAGCACGCTCTGGTTGTCGACCGCCGTCTTCTGCGCCTGCAGGTTCTCAATCTCGTTCTGCAGCTGCGTCACGCTCTTCCCATTTTCCGAAAGCCCGGTCCCGGAGAAATGCGTGTCCGCCTGTTCGATCTCCAGCGCCTCGATCTGCTTGCCCAGCTCCTGCGACGTCCGCCGCATCCCGCGCACCTGATCCCGCTGCGCGGTCTGCGCCGCTTTTGCACGCCGGTTCTGCGCATCCACGTCCTCCCGCACCTGCTGCGTGGCCGGCGCAAACCGGCCGGCCAGCAGTGCACTCTGTCCCTGCAGCGCCAGTGTCCCAAGCTTCAGCCCCTGCGCCGCCTCCACGCCGCGCAGATAATTCTGGTACGTCCCGTACTGCTTCTGCATGCCAGGCGACCGGCTGTATTCCTGCTCCGAAACCTTCCCGGAAACAGCCACGCCATTTCTCGTTTTCTGCGTTGCGTTGACCGCATTTTTATATGCCTCAAACGCCGCGTTCTGCCCCGGCGTCTGATAATTTCTGCTTCTGTAGTTCGGGTCGAACGCCGTATCCTGCACGGCTCCCGGATTCTTGTACTGTTCATATTCGCGCAGCGCGTCAAGCCCGCTCCGTTTGAACGTTGTGGTCTTTCCCTGTGTCTGCGTCTGCCCGTAAGACGTCGCAGAGCTGGCAGCGTATCCGCTGCCAGCTTCGTATTCCTTCAGGGCATCCAGCCCTGTCCGCCTCTTCTTTGCCATGTCCGCCTCCTTATCGTTCCAGCGGGATCCCGAAGCCCGCACGGTTCAGGATCGTCACCAGCTCGTTATACTGTTTCTTGCCTGCCGCGCTGGAAAGACTCAGCTGCCCAGCTACCCCGGCGAACAGCTCATATGCCTTCTGCTTCTGCCCGGCCTGGATCCACTCGGTCATGCCGCGTTTGAGCTGGTTGTAGGTCTGCGCCTGCGCACCGCCCGAGCCGCCTTTGTTGTACGTGTTGTCGATGTACCCCTTTCCGGTTTTGCCGGAACTGCTTCTCCCACCGCCGCCTCCGCCGCCGGATTTCTTCGCCGCAGCCTGCTCCGCCGCCAGCGCCTGCAGGTAGGCGGCGTTCTCGTTGTTTGCCTTCTGCGCCCAGTAGTCGAGCATCGTCGCCCACTGGCTCTGGTCCAGCGACCGTTCCGAGTTGTACGCGCTCCGCGCATCCGATAGATCCGAATAATAATCGCTGACCGTGTCCCGGTACCGGCCGTAGTCCGTATCTTCCCGGCCCTTCACGAGGCTGTACTGGTTATAAAGGTCCGTCCCCTCATCCTGATACCGCTGATATGCCTGCTGCTGCAGCTTCGGCACGATGTCGTTGAGGTTCTGCAGATACGCATTGTACGCCTGCTGGCCCACCTGCTCACCGTAGGTTGAGCCATAGCCGCCCGTGAGTGCCGCCGCCTGCCCCATCGTGTCCTGCATGGCAAGCCGCCCGAGACGCTGATACTGCTCACGGTACTGCTGGTACAGAGGATCCGTCCCCATATCATAGCTGAATTTCTTCCGGTTCCGGATCTGGTCATACAGGCTCGTCAGCTCATCGTCCCAGCGCGATTGATACGCGCCCGGCTTGCTGGCCTTGACCTGCTCCAGATACGCCTGCGCCGCTTGTACGCTGCCCGACGGCGTGTACCCGCTCTCCAGCCCGTTCAGCTTGCTTCTCGTGTAGTCCGACACGCCGGACATGGTGTAAGGGCTGTTCCTGGTCTGATAGCTGCCGCCGTAGTTCCTCGTCGTCTGGTTCTTGTTCACCAGCTGCGACTGGTAGCTGCCGTCTGCGTTCACGCCCGTGATGCGGTACGTGCCGCCGCCGGTCACGACCTCGTCGCCGGTCGAAAGCCCCGCAGGGGCCCTGCCGCCCGACTCTACTCGATATACGCTCATAGTCTCACCGCCTTAAAGCTTGAAATGTGTCGCGTACTGCTTCGGCATGTACGCCTGATTGTAGGCATTGAAGTACCCCTGATAGTAGCTGTTGTACTTCGCCGCCTCGTTCGCATACTTCGTCGTCTCCCCGTTGGCGTCGCAGATCTTCATCCCCAGATACCAGCGGTAGATCTCATCATACGGCCACGGGATCAGAAGCTGTGTCTCTAAGTCCACGTCCTCCCCGTAGCCCGTGAACGGCTCCGGTTCCTTCTCGTGCTCGTGCGTACAGATGATATCCCGATACACGATCCCGTCCAGCTCCGACAGCCACCGGACCTTATCCGGCGTCTCGTACTGGTTCGACAGTAACCGGTCGACCGTCTCGATCGCTTCCCGAATTTTCATTTTTCCTCCTTACCAAAAGAAGGGGCATTTCTGCCCCTTCCTCTGCTTCATGCCGTCATGGGCATTCACTTGTCAGTTGTCCGCCTGCGCGCGGCGGAAGGCTACCTCCTCCGCCATCCGCGCGTTCATCAGGACTTCATACACCGGCAGCGGGACCTGCACGTCCTTGCCCTTCGGCACCTGAAACGTCCGTCCGTTTACCGCCACGAAGCGGCTCTGCTCCTCATTTCCCTGCCCGCGGGGCAGGTAGATCGTCTTCATGACGTTCCACACGTCTTCCGGGTTTGCCTGTACAGCCGCCGTGGCGGTCTCTTTCGTTGTCATGTTATGTGCTCCTTTCTCAGTTTGCCTCGTCCGTGCCGGAGTATGCGCTGCAGCTCTCCACGCGGACCATGCGGTCCTCATACAGCAGCTTTGCCGCCATCTCGGCCTTGTAGCCGACGGTAGAGAACTGATCCAGCGGGCCGCCGATCTGTCCCTTGTTCTTAATGATCATCTCAAGATTGCCGCCCTCCGGGTCGATCATCTTGTATGCGTCCTTGCCGAGGAACAGCGTCGCGTACACGCTGTAGTAGACCGCCGGGTTTCCGTCAGCCGCTGCAGTCTTGACCGGGCAGGTCGAGTTGTTGAAGATCTTCGCTTCCGTCGTCTCGACGAAGCGCACGCCGTGCAACTCGCCGATCTCACCCGAGAACAGCGGCGTGACGTCTGCATACTTGTGCGCCTCGACCCATGCGTTCGAGGACCGCAGGTCGTATGCGACCGACGGATGGATGATCGCGACATACTTGCCGTCGATCTTCGGAGCCTTCATTTTCTTCAGCGTCGTCACGGCCTTGTTGACCTCGTCCGGCGTCAGCTTGGCCGTCAGGTCGAGGCCCGCACGGCTAGTGACTTCCGTATGCGCGCCGCCCGTTGCAACCTTGTCGCAGTACTGCACATTCGAGCCTGCCGCGGCCGCGTCGCGCACGCGCTTATCGATGGACGTGCCGGCGGAAGCGCCGAGCTCTTCGGTCGCGCCGAGGATGACGTTGTCCAGCGCATGCAGCTCGAGCTGATCGGAAACCGTTACATACAGGCCAATCTGCTTGAGTGCGCCGGTCATGCTGGTCTGTCCCATCTTCTGGCCGGTCGGGATGACGCCTTCGGTCAGCTCCTCCGCATCCGGCAGCGTGTTCCACTTGCGCCACTCCACGGTCTTGCCATGGTTGCGCGGCAGCGCCTGACGGCCTGCCAGCTGCGCATGCACGAGGTTCGGCCGTGCGTTCTCGAGCAGCTGCGTGTCGTAGAACGTCTTCATGGTCAGCGCGAGCGTGTCGTTGCCGCTGAATGCGGTCGTCTGACCGGTGCCTGCGTTTACGTAGTTGCCGGTCGCGTTGACGAGCGTACCGGCGTCAGCAAAAAACTGAAATCCGACTTTGGATTTAAACATGATTTCCTATCTCCTTTCTCAGGGGATCACTCGTTCCCCTCTTGCCGCGCGGCGGCGCATGTCCTCCACCTCCGCGCGTGACCAGTGTGTTTTCATCGGGACGTTCTCTCCGCCCGCAGCGCCGGATCCGATCTCCTGCGGCCGCGCGCCCTGCGCCTGGATGGTCCGCATGACGTTCTCCCGCGCCTGGTTCGCCACCAGCTGCGCCTGTGCCTGTGCGATCTCCTGCTTGTGGATGACCTCATAGGCCGTCTTCGGCGGCACGCCCGCGCCCATGAGCCGCGCAAAATCCGGGTTCTGCATCTCGGTCTCAAAATCCGCGCCGTACCGCGCCGTCACATCCCGGGCAAAGTCTGCCTGGATCCCGGCGAAGGCTTCTCGCATCTGGTACTCCTGCAGCTGCCGCCGCATGGCCGTATTCTCGGCCCTGCCGGCGTACTCCTTTTTGAGGGCGTCCGCCGACATGCCCTTTTCCATGGCCTCCGCGCTGTAAAGCCGCTCGTCAGCGGAAAAGCGCTGTGCCAGTGCCGCGAAGTCCGTCTTCCGCGGGTCCGACGTGTCGATCCCATAGAGCGCGCCCAGCTGGTCAATGATCGGTGCCATCGCCTCGGCCTGCCCCTTGTACTGGTTCAGCCCGCGCACGCGCTGCTTTACGACCTTCTGCACCGCAGAATCAAAGTCCTGCTTGTAGCGGCCCCGGATCAGACTGTCAAACGTTTCTTCCTGTGTACCCTGTCCCTGAGCGTCGGGGACGTTGGCCGGCTGCTGCTGCACCTGCGCCTGTGCGGCTGCCTCCTGCCCGCTCTGCTGACCGGCGACGTCAGCTGCGCCCGTGGTCTGAGCGCCTGCGCCCGTGAATTCGCCTTCCATGCTATAAATTCCTTTCTGGCGTTTATTCTAAAATCATCGTAGCACAAACTTTTCCCAACTTCACCCCACGCCAGCCAGAAATAATCTCGCCGGAATGGGCCGCCGCAAGCGGCGGCTCTTATCCTCTGAGATCATTTCTTCCTTTCCGACGCGCAAGCCGAGCTTGTGCGTCGGTTCTTATCCCGGCTGCGTGCTTTCTTCCGACTTTTTGCGCGCATTCTCCACGATCTTCGGCTCCTGCGTCTCGCCGGTGTTGATCTCCGGCTTTTTTGCTGCCGCGGCGCTCGCCTGCGGGACTGCCTGTCCGCCCTCCTGCAGGATCTGCTGCGCCAGCCCCTCACCCATGACCGGATCGTACCGGTCTGCCAACGCCAGCGCCAACTGCTGCCACTCGACCAGCCGCTGCTGCAAGTCCGCGTTCTCCTGGACCTTCTGGATGATTGAGTCCTTCCCGTCAAAGTCCATCATGTCGAGCGTTGCAAGCGTCTGGTCGACCATCTGCGGGTTGAAGAACCCCAGCTGGAAGAACTGCAGCGCCAGCTCATTCTGCGCCATGGACGCGTACTCGCTTGCCTTCTGCGCCGATACCTCAATGTCGAAGACCGGTTTCCGCAGCCCGTCCGGCTGTCCGTTCGCGCCGTAGAGCGTCTGTGGCTGCAGCCCCTGATTGCTGTACTGTACGAACTGCTCTGCCCCGCGCTGCCCGATGATCCGGAACTGCCGCGGCAGATCATAGAACTGCCGGATGCGCTCAATGACCATCCGGATCATCCGCGCGTAGGCCCGGTAAGCCGACTTTGTGGAGTCCTTGCTACTCCGGCCGGACGCCTCCTGCAGCGCTGCAATGGCCGAGGCCGCCGTTACGCCGGAGCTCGCCGCGCCGTTGTTGACGTCCGTGTTTCCCGTTGTCCACTTGAGCTCCTCGATCTTGTTCTGCAGAATGGCGATATAATTGCTGTTGAGCATGTTGACCTGGATCGGCTGTAGACTGTCCTGCCCCAGATTCCCATCCACATGAACGAACGGCTTCGTCCAGTCCGCAAACTCCTGCTCATTGACCGACCCGTCCGACCGCTTGAACCACCGGGGCGTCGTCGTCATGATCGCGTTCTTCACGATCGCCTGGTTCATCCGGTCGATCTGCTCCTGCGTCGACTTGCCGATGTCGATATACCCATACCCGGCAATGCTGCCCTCCACCGGGAACAGCGCGTCGACCACGAACGGGTATTCCCCGTCGTCATACAGGCCCGTCTCCGCCATTGGCTTTCCGACCGGCTGCTGCACGATGCTGCCGTCCGGCATGGTCATCGTGTCATACCGCTGCTCTGTGTCGTTTTCCGTCGCCTGCAGGATGGTGTCGCCCACCAGCTTCGCAAAGTGCAGCACCTGCCGTCCGTTCTGATATTTCTTGTAATACCAGTCCACCACCATCGACTTGTTGTCAAAATTGATGACGTCGTCCGTGTTGTACTTCTGCTGGATTTGCGGATTGGAGTTAAGCTTTCCCCGCAGCTCCGGGTACTTCTCGACCAGCAGATCGTTGTCCACCATCTCCGTCAGGAAGATGTTCTTCGACTTCTGCAGATCCCGCACGCCCGGCTCCCAAAAGAAAGACAGAATATCCACCGGCTGCACCGAGATATCCCCGAGGCCGTTCAGCTTCGAAGAATCCCACTTCACGTGCCAGATGAGCGTGCCCTGCTTGAGTTTCGTCCACTGGCTGTCTGAATAGACCTCTTCGAAGTCGTTCTGTTCCAGAATGACCGGCAGCACCGAGGAAAGCTTCGCTGCCTCCTCCCGGTCGTCCGGTTCCCGCGGGCGGATGGCCGGGGCCGGATAGGCCGCGATCGCGTCTGCGTGCTTGCCCATGATGACGTTGAAGAGCCACGCCGACGTCCACTTGTCATCCTCCGGGTTTCCCTTCTGGATCCGCTGCCAGCTGCGCATGCGCCACCAGTCCTCCGAAGCAATGACCCGCGCCTCCAGCGCGCTCTTGCCCTGCCGGTATTTCTGCAGCGTGTCCATGGCCTTTCTGGCCTGCTCTTCGCCGATGGCCTTTCGCGCCGTCAGCCCGCTCGCCGTGTCATTCTGCATGGTCGTCTGCATCTGCTCTGTCTGCATTGTCCGCTTCCTCCTTCCGCAGGTCTTCCGCCGTGAGTCTCGCCACCTCGTTCTGGATCCCGTCCAGCACAAAGCCCACGATGACCGGCGGCAGCCCCGCCTCGTTGATGGCCTCGATCAGCCGCCCCCGCAGCTGCACCACTGCTTTTGTGATATTCATAGCTCCTCCTATCCGTTATAACTGCTGATTGCCCGGTTGAGCGCTTCCTTGAGCGCAGAATAGCTGTTTGCAAAGTACGTCGCTTCCAGCTTCGTCCCTGCCGATACCGTGCTGACGCTTCCCGCGCCTGCCAGATTCCCGATGGCGTTTGCCGCCTCGTTGTAGATGGCCGCCGTGATCGTCTGCCCGGCGTAGGCCGTCGTGAAGGAAATGCTCCCGTAGCCTCTGGCGGCCCGGACCTCGTTGATCTTCGCCGTCAGCCGGTTCCAGCTCGCCGCCGTCAGGTATGTCACGGCCTTCCCCGCCGCGATATACGCCGCATCGTCGCTCGTCCACGCGAAGGCCGCGATCTGTGCCTTCGTCTCGCCGGATACGGTGTTGGACGTCTTCGAGTCCGTCCCGGCCTTGTTGACGATCCAGAAATAATACGTCGTGCCCGGTTCCAGTCCCGAGACCGTCACCGGTGAGCTTCCGATCGACTGCGATCCGATCGCCGTATAGCTCGTCTTTCCCCAGTAGAGCGTCCAGCTTCCGTACCCGCCGCCGTTTTTGTCCCACGTGATCGTCGCCGTGTTCTTCGTCAGCGTGACCCCGCTGATAACCGGCGCGACTGCCGTGATCTTCGTCTTGTAGTACACGCGCACGGCCTGCCCGCTCGTAATGGGGATCGTCTCCGTCGCCGCGTGATTTGTCGCATACCCTTCCGACGCGAGCCTGAAATACTGGAATTCATACTCCTGCGAATACGTCTGGTACTGCGTGCCGGACATGGACAGGAAGAACGAATTGCCGATCGTGCCGGAGACGGACCCGTCTGACAGCGTGTGCTGCCCGTCCAGGTAGTTGTAGATTGGAATCGTCGTGGTCTTGCTCTGGTAGTAGACCTTGACGGTCTGCCCCTCCTGGATGGGGATTGGATAGCTCGCGTCGTGCTCCGTGCTGTAATTCTGCGACGAGAGCCGGAAGTACAGGAAATGATACTGCTGCGAGTACGTCTGATACTGTGTGCCCGCGGCCGAAATGTAAAACGTATCTCCGATATCGCCTTTGAAGGACCCGCTCGCCAGCTGCGTCAGGTTATCCAGGAAGTTTAGAATGCTGACCGTCGCCTGAGAGGTCGACTGTGCCAGCGTCCGCACGCTGATGGAGTTTGTCTCGGCGACAAGCGCCCCCGTGCTGCTGTTGTAGATCCGCACGCGGCAGATATACAGCGTGTCCGGTGTCAGACCAGTAATGACCCGGTGGGTCGTCGTCGTGCCCGCAGTCGAGTCCGTCACGGTCGCCATGACCTGTCCGGCCAGGATATATTCATATTTTCGCTTGTATGTCGTCGTGGACGACATGCCGGATACCGTCAGCGTGATACTTGTCGGCGTACCCGACGCGCCAGATAGCGTTGCCACTCAGACCACCTGCCTATCCGAACACCGGCGTAATGCCGCTTACGCCGCCGGAGGCGGTAAACCGGATGCTCCCGTCCGATTTTATCTGCATGCTGGCCGTCCCCGCCGCGTTCTGCAGATACACATCACCGCTCGTCGACCGCACGCGCACCGCCGGGCCGGACAGGTCGACCGCATAGGCCGCCGAGCTGGAGGACGTAAACTGCAGACTGCCCTCCGCGCCGCCGATCGTGCCGTTCGAGAAGTTTGTGCCCGCGATCTCAAGACCGTTGTTGATGATGTTGATCTCATCCATGATCTGCTTGAGCTTCGTCTGGATGCTCGTACCGTCGAGCTTCAGATCCGTTGCGTTGATCGTTCCGCCGATCTCCGCCCCCGTGCACGTCAGCTTGCCGTTCGCGTCGACCTTGAATTTGTCCTTGATGGAAAGCCCGCTCGTGCCGAAGTACATGCTCGCGCTGCCCCCAAATTCGTTGGCCGTGCGGTAAATGCTGCTTTCCGAGATCGTCCACGGCCCGAAGGTCGAGTCGGCTGCCGCCGTGATCTTCCCCGACAGCACCGCCCCCGCCGCCTCCAGCGTCCCGGACGGAAAATGCAGCTTCTTGTCGCTTAAATACGCGACCTCCTGCCCGTCCTGCCAGAAGCTCACCCGATCCGGCGTCACCGTCACCAGCTCGTTCTTCGTCCGGTCGATGACGTTCTCGCCGCCGTCCGTCACCGTCGTCTCGATGTTCCCCACGCCCACGCCGTAGACCGGCACAGCGTCCTTGTAGTACAGCAGCCCCGTCTTGATATACTGCTGCGAATTGACGGAAAACTGATTGTTGACGCCCGCCGTGTAATCATACAGCTGCCTGATGCCGACAGAGTTTCCCTCGATCGTCAGCTGCGTCTTCTCGAGATACTTGCCGAAGTCCGCGATGGCGACATAGCTGCCGGACAGCTTCGTCGACCACGTCTCCGAGTTCGCCGCGGCGAAGTCCGCCGTCTTGATGATGAGCGCTTTCAGCGCTCCATAGCCGGAGAGCGTCGTTTTCTTCTCCGCCTCGGAGAGGCTGTCCGCGTCGATGGCCTGCGAGATCTCCGTCAGCGTCGCCTTCGCCGACCAGTCGGCGAGGTTCAGCTGCTCCGTCACGGAGCACAGATACCGCCGCATGCTATCCAGCTGCTCCTGCGTCGTCTTCCCCGCGATCGACGGGTATGCAAGTGTTAAAGATCCCATTATGCGTCACTCCCTGCCTCTAAAACCCGCGCCAGACTGAACAGCTTCATCTCGCCCTTTCCTGTCAGCCGGAATTTCAGATGGTCACACCGGGCCGGGCGGATGGGCAGCAGGAAGGTCCTGAGGCCTCGCCCCTCGATATGTCCGCAGTGCCGCCAGACGCCGTCGGAATCATACTGCACCCAGAAATCAACGAAGGACCCCTTCGGCAGCTGCATCCGCAGGTTGATCCGGGACACATACTTTTTCCCGACCAGCCCATACGTCATGATCCCCGTCTCCGCCATCCAGCCGACCGGGGTTTCCAGCGTCCCGACACTCCCGTACACGGTTTTGAGCGTCCCGTCCTCAAGGAAGTACAGCTCATCGTCCACCCGGGCAAAAGCTTCCGCGTGCGTCGCGTCCTCCCGGTGCCACAGGCCTTTTCTCGTGTCGTAGACGAACAGCGACCAGTTATGACCTTCATCCTCCATGCTGATGAAATACTTTCCTCTGGCGCCGCCCGCGACGGCATTGTAATACAGCTTCGTCCCGAAGCAGCTGCCGATCTCGCTTGGCAGACTCCCGTCGTACACGCAAACGCCCATCCGCGATTTGTAATACAGCCGGTCGTCCACCACGACCAGGCTCTTGCTCGACCCATTCTGCACGCCCGCGCATTTCTGCACGACCACCTGATGCGCCCCCGTCGCCGACGGATACACCCGGTGGAAGCAGTCCTCCTTGAAGAACACCGGGCTGTCGGCCAGCGTCGCCGCGCCGGTCCACTTCCCGTCCGTGCCGCAGCTCGCGCGCCACGAGTCCGTCGACACGCCCTGGTAGCACTCCCAGTTTTTGAAGTCCCCCAGCTTGCAGCAGTAGATCTCATTGACGGTCTCGCCGTCCGCCACGCCGTACTTGCAGCCCCACAGCCGGTTCCCGCTCTCGGTGATGAAGTCCATGCTTGGGACCTTCCGCGCCGTCTTCACGGTCCCGCTCGTCACCTTCGTCGTCTCGTCGACGAGGCCGACGATCACGATATAGCTCTCGCCCACGTCGTACAGGATCTGGCTGCCGTTGAGCTTTTCGACCTGCTCGTTTCCGCTGAGGCCCGAAAGCTGAATGCCGTCATACTGCTTGAAACCTCGACCGATGCCATTGGCAGAAAGCTTCAGATACACCGTCGGCACGGATACCCACTGGCTCGTCGCCTCCGCCCACTGCTTGAGCGTGTGGAGCTTGCCGGACGTATCCAGCCAGTACTGGCCATTCGTCGGGTTTTCCGGCTGGCTGGCTTGCTTATAGCTCACCGTCAGCGCCGTCCCGTCGACGAGGCAAAGAGAAATTTCCACATTCGTGCTCGATGCGACGACCACATTCTCCTGCCCCATGTACCCGTTGTCCGAATACTTCTCGGTGTTGAAGTAGATCCCATCCGGGAAGATGCACAGGTACGCGCCCATGGAGATGAGCTGCTTTTCTCCCGCCGAGATCGACACGGACGGCATATACGCCTCCATCGAAGCGCCGTTGATGTAAAGCGTATTGTTCTGCACCCAGCACAGCGCATCCTTCGCCAGGATCCCCTGCACGCCCTCGATCGCCTGCGCCGTTCCCCGCCGTGGCCGCGGCGCGAGCAGCGGATACGCATCCGCCGACAGATTCTCCATGTCGTAAAACTCCCCGTCCGCGAGTTCTAGGTTGTGGTCATACCCGCCGAACGCCTCCGTCGTCAGCGTCTGCTGCCGCCCGGCGGCCAGCTTCGGATAAAACATCCCGCATCCCTCCTCACAGCCGGAAATACGCCGCTTCGCCCTTCGGCATGTGCGCGCGGTTGTAGGCGTTCTGATACGCCTGATAATACGTGTTGTACTTGGCCGCGGAGTTGTTGTACTTCGTCATCTCGCCATTGGCGTCGTCGATCTTCATCTCCAGATACCACCGGTAGATCTCGTCATACGGCCACCCGATCAGAAGCGCCGTCCCGTCCAGATCCGCCTCCGGCCCATACCCCGCAAACGCCGGGACCGCCGTCTCATGCGCCGACCAGATCTCATGCCAGACCGCCCCGTCCAGCTCCGACAGCCACCGCAGCTTGTCCGCGCTGCCGTACTGGTTCGGCTTCAGCCGGTCGACCAGCTCGATCGCCTCCCGGATGGTCATGCGCGTCCCCTCCTTCCAGCGCCGGACTTCTCAGCCCGCGGCCATCGCATCTTCGATCCTCTGCGCCGCCTCGAGCTGCCGTCTGGCGTTTTCCAGCACCTCATAGACCGACTCCGGCACCTCGACCGCCTTTCCGCGCGGCACCTGAAACGTCCGTCCGTTCACGCAGACGAACTCCGACTGCTGCTCCGTGCCGCCCGCGCGCGGCAGCGTGATGCTCTTCATCTCTGCAAATGCGTGTTCCATGCCTTGCTCCTTTCTTCTGCCCGCTCCCGGACCGGCCTGCCGGTCCGGGAGCATCTGCCTCAGTTCGCCTCGTCCTCCGCGGAATACGCGCCGCAGCTCTCCACGCGCACCATGCGGTCCTGATACAGGATCTTCGCCGCGCTGGAGAACTTGTAGCCCAGCGTCGAGAACTGGTTGAGCGGTCCGCCGACCTGCCCCTTGTCCTTGATGATCATCTCCATGTTGCCGCCCTCCGGGTCGATCATGCCGTAGGCGTCCTTGCCGAGAAACAGCGTCGCGTACACGCTGTAATACTCCGCGGGCGTGCCATTGGACTCGTCCGCCGCGGTCTTGACTGGGCAGCCCTCGCCGTTGAAGACCTTGGCCTCCGTCGTCTCGATGAAGCGCACGCCGTGCAGCTCGCCGATCTCGCCGGTAAACAGCTCCGTGATCCCCGCGTACTTGTGCGCCTCGACCCACGCGTCCGACGAGCGCAGGTCATAGGCGACCGACGGATGGATGATGGCGACATACTTGCCGTCGATCTTCGGCGCCTTGAGCTTCTTGAGCAGCGTGACGGCCTTGTTGACCTCGTCCGGCGTCAGCTTTGCCGTGGTGTCAAGACCCGCGCGGCTCGTGACCGCCGTGTGCGCGCCGTTCGTGCCGACCTTGTCGCAGTACTGCACGTTCGTACCGGCCACGACCACGTTGCGCACCAGCTTGTCCTGCGTCGTACCGGCCGACGCGCCCAGCTCCTCCGCCGCACCCAGAATGACGTCGTCGATCGCGTGCAGCTCCAGCTGGTCAGACACCGACACATACGTGCCGTATTGCGTGACGGCCTGCGTCACCGCGCTCTGGCCGAACTTCTGCCCCGTCGGGATCACGCCCTCGGTCAGCGCGCCCGCATCCTCGAGCGTATTCCACTTGCGCCACTCCACGGTCTTGCCGCGCCCGGCCGGCAGCACCTGCTTGCGGGCAAACTGCGTGTGGATGAGCTCCGGCCGCGCGTTTTCCAGCAGCTCGGTGTCGTAAAACGTCTTCATCGAAGCCGTCATGCCGCCGCCCTCCGGGAAAGCGGTCTTCTCGCCCGTATAAGCGTTCACATAATTGCCGCCCGCATTCACCAGCGTACCGGCATCGGCAAACAGCTGCAGATCCATCTCCTGATGCATATCCATTCTCCTTTTCCTCCTCACAGACGGATCGTCTCGCCCCGTCTGGCCCTTGTTTTGAGTTCCTCTCTCGTCTGTCGCGACCAGTGCTCCGGACTTTCGGCGAACGCGCCGCCGGCTCCCGGCGTCAGGCCGCTCTCGCGCGGGCGCAGATACCCCGCCTGCATGGCGGCCGTCAGCTCCTCGCGCGCCCGTCTGGCCCCATAGGCCATCGCCTCCGCCGTCAGCTCACGCAGATGCGTCAGCTCATAGGCGCTCTTCGCGTCCACACCGTGCGTGACCAGCCGCAAAAACCGCGGATCCTCCAGCGCCCGGCTCAGCTCCGCCTGCGGATAGACCGCCTGCACCGCGGCAAACTGCGCCTTCAGCCGCGCATAGCCCTGCCGCATCGCCGCCTCGCGCTGCTCCTGCGTCAGCGCCTGCGTGCCCTCCGGCGAAAGCGCCGCCAGCCGCTCCTGCTGCTCCGGCGTGGGTGCCGCCGCGCCGGTCTCCGGCTGCTCCGGCTCTGCGAACGCCTGCAGCCATTCCAGTTTCTCCATCCTTCTCCTCCTTCTGCCCGTTCTCCGGGCCGTCTTCGGGTCTCTGCCTGCTATTTTCAGGACTGTCCTCGTCCATGACCCGCACATATTCCGGATACCGCGCCGCAAGCAGCCGGTACCCCGCGCTGATGGCGGCGAACACCGCCTCCACCCGCGCCCGCTCGCCTTCCCGCGGGCGCACCGCGATCCGGAAGCTGCCGCACGCCGATTCGATCTCCGGTGCCCGCTGCAGTCCCGCCTCCTCCATCGCCGCCGCCAGCGTGAACGCCAGCATCGACGCCGCCGCGCAGACAATATCGCTGCCGTACCGTGAAAACCCCGCGTGCCCGCGCACCGTCAGCGCAGTCCCGGAAAGCTGTACCGTGATCATTCCGGCTGCGCCGCCTCTGCGGCGCGTTTTCTCGCCTGCCGGACCTGCGCAGGGGCCTTCTCACCCTCCAGCCGCACGTCCGCGCGCATGCCCTGCGCAGAATCTGTCAGCGAGGCGAACAGCTCCGGCTCATACCGCTGCGCGAGCGTCAGCGCCATCCGCTGCCAGAGCGCGTCCTGCGTCCCGCCCCGGATCTTCTGCAGCACCTGCTCCTTGCCGTCAAAATCCATCATGTCGAGGCACGCGAGCGCCTGCTGCTCCATCCCCGGCCGGAAGAACCCCAGCTGGAAAAACTGCAGCGCCAGCTCGTTCTGCGCCAGCTTCGTGTATTCCGTGTGCTTCTGTGTCGTCACCGTCACGTCAAAGACCGGCGTGCGCAGCAGCCCGTCCGCGCCGAGGCTTTGCGCCTTGAGATGCGCATTGCAGTAGGACACATATTCCTCCGCCCCGCCCGCGCCCAGAATGCGGAATTTCCGCGGCAGATCGTAAAACTGCCGGATGCGCTCGATGACCATCCGGATCATCCGCGCGTAGGCCCGGTAGGCCGACCGCGTCGCCGCGCGCGAGCTGCGGCCCGAGGCCTCCTGCAGCGCCGCGATGGCCGAAGCCGCCGTCACGCCCGACGAGACCTGCCCGTTCGTCACGTCCGTGTTGCCGGTCGTCCACTTGAGCTCCTCGATCTTGCTGTTCAGCACCTGCACGCACACCGCCGGCAGCGTGCGCACCTGCACCTGCTGCAGCGAGTCCTGCCCCAGATTCCCGTCCACATGCACGAACGGCTTCGTCCAGTCCGCATACTCCTGCTCGTTGACCGAGCCGTCCGCGCGCCGGAACCACCGGGGCGTGGCCGACATGATCGTGTTTTTCACGATGGCCTGGTCCATCCGGTCGATCTGCTCCTGCGCGCCCTTGCCGATGTCGATGTACCCGTAGCCGCAGATCGAGCCCTCAATGGGGAACAGCCGGTCGAAGATGAACGGATACTCCCCGTCGTCATACAATCCCCGCTCGCACGCGGGCCCGCGCACCGGCACCTGCACCAGTGTCCGTTCGCCCCGCTCGTCCACCTCCTCCCGCGTGACCGATGGCACGAACGTATCGTTCTCCGTCGCGTACAAGACCGTCTGCCCCACATACTTGCAGTAGTGCAGCACCGTCCTGCCCTCCACGCGCTTTTTGTAATACCAGTCCACCACCAGCGTCTTTTCCGACAAGTCCACCGCGTCGTCCGTCCGGTACCTTGCCAGCAGCCCGCTGCTGCCGCCGAGCTTTCCCGCCAGCTGCGGATACGCCGCCAGCAGCGTCTCGTTGTCCTCCAGCTCCAGATAAAACACGTTCTGCGACTTCTGGATATCCGTCACGCCCGGCTCCCAGACCAGATTCAGCACATTCACCGGCCGGATCGAGATATCGCCCAGCCCGCCCAGCTTCTCCTGGTCCCAGTACACGCCCCATACGCCCGTGCCCTGCTTCATCTTCTGCCAGCACGTGTCGGAGTAGACCTCCTCAAAGTCGTTCTGCTCCAGAATGCACGGCAGGATGGACGAGAGCATCTGCGCCTCCATCCGGTCGTCCGGCTCCCGCGGACGGATATTCGGCCCCGGATAGGCCGCGATCGCGTCCGCGTGCTTGCCCATGATCACGTTGAACAGCCACCCGGACGCCGGCCGGTCGTCATTCGGATTGCCCTTGTCCGCAAACTGCCGCCACTGCCGCAGCTTCCACCAGTCCTCGTCGGCAATGATGCGCCGCTCGAGATTCTGCCTGCCCTGCTTGTAGCGGCGCAGGATCTCCGCCGCCCGCCGGAGCTCCTTCTCCCCGATCACGGGGACGCCTGTTGTCCGTACCTCCATTGCTTCCTCCTTATCTCAGTTGGTCGAGCGGATCCGACCAGATCGCCGCCGTCTGCCCGCCCCGGATCGGCCGCACCGGCCGCGACATGCAGAAATACCGCCACTCGTCGCACACATGGTCCTCCAGCGCCGTGTCCAGATCCTCCGGCCGCGTCTGCGAATACAGCATCAGCGGCACCGTCCGGATAAACGCCCTGCAGTTCCGGAACACATACATCCGCGGATACCCGTTCTCGTCGAACTGCAGCCGGTAATGGCACTGCATCCACCCCGCGATCCGCTCGTTGTCGCCGGGCGAAAAATACACGCCGTACCGCGCCGCCGTCTGTGCCACGCTCTCCCCGCGCGACGCGTCCCAGATCGCCGGATCCGCCACGCCCGTGATCTCCCGGCCCTTCAGCCACGGATGCTCCGTCTCGATCCGCCGGATCTCGGCAAACTGCCGGTCCGGCGTCCACTTGACGCCCTCGTTCGGCGTCCGCGTGCAGCCGTAGAGCTCCAGGATCCGATAGATGACCCCGTCATAGTCGACCGCCCACCACGCGCAGGAAAACGGCTTTCCGTACCCGAAGTCATAGCTCCGGCAGACCGTCCACCCCTTGTCCGGCACGAACGGCTCAATGACATGCGTCCACCGCCGGTCCCGGTAGTGCTCCGGCACGTCCCGGAAGTCCTCAAAAAACTGCCCCTCGTACACATCCCACGACCCATGCAGCCACGCCTCGTGCAGCTTTGGCGGCAGCGTCTCGAGCTGCTGCAGATAGTCCGGCTGCCGCTCGAGCAAGACCCGGTTGTCCGTCACCAACGCCTGCACGAAGCTGTAGGCGTCTTCCCGCTCCCCCGGCTCAAACCGCCGGTCGATGAACAGCCGCTTAAAATACCCGTGACTCGGCCCGCCGGGGTTCAGCGTGTAATACGTCCGCTTCGGAAATCCGTTCGTCCCGCGCACGCAGGCGTTGATCGCGTCGATCCACGCCTTCTGCAGCTGTCCCGCCTCGTCGAGGAACACCACGTCGTACTCCGCGCCCTGATACTGCCCCAGATCCCCGTCGCACGCGCAGTAGCCGAAGGTCAGGACCGACCCGTTCGGAAACTCGAACCGCTTGTCCGCCGCCTTATACTTCGCCACGCCCGCCAGCTCCTGCCGGAGCGGATCGATGTGGTTGTTCTGCAGCTCCCGCAGCGTCCGCCGCACGATCAGCAGCTTGATCCCCGCGTACCGCAGCGCCAGCAGCTTTGCCTTCGTCCGCACGGCCCAGCTCTTTCCGCCGCCTCTGGCCCCGCCATAGGCGATGTGCCGGTGCCGGTCCAGCAGAAACCGCCGCTGCTTCTCGTTCGGCGCATCCATCCGCAGCTCCGTCATTCCGAAAACTCCTCCGCCTGCCCCGCAAAGACGACCCGCACGCCGCGCTCCTGCCCGGCCCCTTCGCCCTGCAGCTCCTGCCGGATCTCCACGGCCTGCTTCATCACCTTCGCCAGCTCCCCGAGCTCCTTGCCCGGCGTCTCGCCCTCCTTGATCTGCGTGAGCAGCCGGCGGGACATCGTCTCCAGCGCCTTTTCCAGATTCCCGGAGGCCTTTCCAATGGGGTCCGCCCGCTTTCTTGCGCCCTTTTCCTCACGCATCCGCATACCTCGCGTTGATCGCCCCATAGAGCTCGCACTTTTCGCAGTGCTTCGTCCGGCAGAAGATCTCCATCTGCTGCCGCTTCGCCCGGGCCGATACAAACGTCAGCCGCAGAAAGCTCTCATCCGTGATCCCCTCGCAGAAAATACTCTTCCCGCTGTCCTCCCGGTAAAACGGGCACCAGACCGGCAGCACGCCGCTTTCTTCCCTACGCATCCGTATCCTCTCCTCTCTCGTACCGGTATCCGGCCTGTGCCGCCAGCCGCCGCGGCCCCAGCGCCTCCAGCAGGAATTCCTCCATGCACTCCTCGTGCACCACCGCGCCGTCCGCCGCCGCATACCGCCCTTCCGACCTGCGGACCGGCTCCCTGCACCAACGGCAGCAGCCGCAGACCACCTCCATACCAGCTTCCTCCATCATATTTTTATGCGATTCAAGGTTGACAAAAAGCGCCGCAGCGGATACAATTATTGTATCTGAACTTCCCGCTGCGGCGGCTTTCGCTCCCGCATCTGCACGCTGAGTGTATCTCATTTTCGTGCGATTGTCAAGGGGAGTATGTCGCATATTCGTTCGATTCCACATTCTGCACAAAAGTGAGGTGGCTGATTTGTTCGTTTATACCAGATTTGAAGCCCTGATCCGCGAGACCGGCGTCACCAAAGCCTCGATTGCCCGCCGTCTCGGCCGGACCCCCACCATCTGTCAGGACTGGAAAGCCGGCAAATCCGAGCCGAACGACGAGCAGCTTTCCATCGTCGCTTCCGCCCTCGGCACCACGCCCGCCTACCTGCGCGGCACGACCAACGAAAAAAAGCTCCCCACCGAGCCCGTGCCCGGTGAGGAGGATCCGCTCGACGCGCAGCTCAGGGAGCTTCTTTCCCATGCTGACGACGATCTGAAGCAGGCGATGATCGCCTTTCTGGAGCGTTTTCAAAAAAAGTAAGAAATTGCTGCTTTTCTTCCCGGCTCAGCACCTGAAACAGGCGTAAGATAGTCTCGTCCATCTCCCGCGCCCGTCGGTGCGTCTCGGTCTTCCCTTTCGGATTTTCCGGCATCCTGCATCCACTCCCATCCTTCCGTTCCGTTCAACCAGGTTCTTGCGTTCGAGGCAGTAACTGTATATTAAAACATTTGTTCTAATTTTTCAAGATGGCAGAACAACCAAACTATCGACGAAATTTTTTATTTCTCTGCTATTTCCCATCGCCTCCCGCCGCCCGGATTCCTCCTTGACGCACCGCCCATTCGGTGCTAAAATATCCCTACCCGCCGGTGTGGTGGAATGGCAGACACAAGGGACTTAAAATCCCTCGGCATAACAACCGTGCGGGTTCGACCCCCGCCACCGGCACCACGAAAAAACGTGCTTTTGTCCCCGGACAAAAGCACGTTTTTTTGAGTGAAGCGTGCCTGGCGGCACGTGAAGCACCTGCGGGCGTGAGCAGCACGCTTCCCCTCACATCGCGCTCCGCGCGATCCTTCACGGCGGCTCCGCCGCCCCTTCACTTGGCTCCGCCAACCTTCACTTTGCGCCCCGCGCAAACCTTCACTATCAAAAAGGAGGTTCTCTCATGCCCGAACCCAAACTCCTCCCCCAGTCCATGGACTTCGCCGTCTCCATCATCCACCTGGTCAAGCACCTGAAATCGCAGCGGGAATCCATCATTTCCAACCAGATCGGCCGCAGCGGCACGTCCATCGGCGCAAATATCCGCGAGGCGCAGTACGCCAACAGCAGAGCAGACTTTATTTCCAAGCTCCAGATCGCGCTGAAAGAAGCCAACGAGACCGGCTATTGGCTGGAGCTGCTTTTCCGGACGAATTACATTTCAGAAGCCGAATACCAATCCCTCGATTCCGCCTGTACCCGCATCCGCGTGATGCTGATCGCATCGCTCAATACCGCAAAAGCGCATACAAAATAACTTTCCCCGGAGGTCTCCCCATGTCCCATTCCAGATTTCAAACCGCCCGGAAGCTTCTGATCTTCTGGACGTTCTTCATCGGCCTCGGCGCCGTGGCCGGCGCAGCCGCCATGCTGATCGACCCCAGCGGCCGCGCGCTGGGCATGGACGCCATGCTGCCGTATTTTCAGGTCCTGCCCTTCGCCGGCGTCCTTTTTCAGAACTTCATCTTCTCCGGCTGGGCGCTGCTGATCGTCAACGGCCTGAGCAACCTGACCGCCGCCTGCCTGCTCCTCGCAAAAAAGAAAGCGGGCGTGGTGCTCGGCGGCGTCTTCGGCGTGACGCTGATGCTCTGGATCTGCATCCAGTTTTACATCTTCCCCCTGAATTTCATGTCCATGCTCTATTTCCTCTTCGGCCTGTGCCAGGCCGCGACCGGCTATGCCGCCTGGATCTTCCTGCAGTAGGAGTCCTTCCGCGTCGACCCCGCCGACTACCCACACATCGGCGCCGATCCCCGCCGCCTGGTCGTCTGCTTCTCCCGCATGGGCTATGTCAGAAAGCAGGCCCTCGCCGAGGCCGACCGGACCGGCGCGGCCGTCTATGAGATCCGCGCCGCCGAGCGGACCGCGGGCACGCTCGGCTTCTGGTGGTGCGGCCGCTACGGGATGCACCGCTGGCCCATGCCCATCGAGCCGGTCGCGCTCGACCTTGCCGCCTATGACCACGTGACCATCTGCGCCCCCATCTGGGTCTTCACCCTGGCCGCGCCGGTCCGCAGCTTCTGCATGCAGGCCGCCGGCCGCATCCGCGAGGCCGATTATCTCCTCGTCCACCACACCCGCGGCCGCTACGAAAACGCCGCCCGCGAGATGGACGCCCTTCTCGGCCTGACCCACACCGGCTTCCGCACCCTCCAGTGCCACACCGGCCATTACCGCACCCGATAAAATTTACGAAATTTTGTTCGCATATTTCCGCAATTTGTGCTATACTGTTTCCGGAACCATGAACTTCGGACATATCTGAAACCAAAGGAGGGAGCCGGATGCAGCAGCGGCTGATCTTTCACGTAGACGTCAACAGTGCCTTTCTGTCCTGGGAGGCGGCGCGCCGCGTCGCCGCAGGCGAGCCGGACCTGCGCGCCATCCCCTCCGCCATCGGCGGCGACCGGGACAAGCGCACCGGCATCATCCTCGCCAAGTCCATCCCCGCGAAAAAATTCGGCGTCACCACCGGCGAGCCGGTCGGCATGGCGCTGCGCAAATGCCCGCAGCTCGTCCTCGCCCCGCCGGATTTTGCCCTCTATACGCGCAATTCCCGCGCCTTCATCGCCATCTGCCGCCGCTTCGCCCCCGTGGTGGAGCAGGTCTCGATCGACGAATGCTTCCTCGACATGACCGGCACCCACCTGCTCTACCCCGACCCTCTCGCCGTCGCCCACCAGATCAAGGACGCCATTTTCTCCGAGCTCGGCTTCACCGTCAACGTCGGCATCTCCGAAAACAAGCTCCTGGCCAAAATGGCCAGCGACTTTGAAAAGCCCGATAAGGTCCATACCCTTTTTCCCGCCGAGATCCCGCAGAAGCTCTGGCCGCTGCCCGTCGGCGACCTGCTCTCCGTCGGCCGTGCCCTTGCCGAAAAGCTCACTGCCGCCCGCATCCGCACGATCGGCGATCTGGCCCGGACGGACCTCGCCTACCTGCAGAAGCTCACCGGCGTCCGCACCGCCGCCCTCCTGCACGACTACGCCTGCGGCGTCGACCCCTCCCCCGTCCTCGCCGAGCCCGAGGCCGTCAAATGCTACGGCAACTCCACCACCCTCGAGCAGGACGTCACCACCGTCCCGCAGGCCAATCAGGTCCTGCTCGCCCTGTGCGACAGCGTCGCCGCCCGCCTGCGCGCCGACGGCCGCCGCTGTCTCTGCCTCACCGTCACCATCCGCGGCAGCGACTTCAAAAACCGCTCCCACCAGCGCCGCCTCCCCGAGCCCAGCGACGTCACGCAGGAGCTCTATGACTGCGCCAAATCCCTCTTCGCCGAATTCTGGGACGGCCGCCCCCTCCGCCTGCTCGGCGTCACCCTCAGTGACCTCACCGACGGCCAGACCCAGCAGCTCTCGCTCTTCCCCGACGAAAAGCGCGACCGCGCCCGCAAGCTCGACCAGGCCGTCGACCAGCTCCGCGGCAAATTCGGCCCCGCCGCCATCTCCCGCGGCCCCCTCACCCCCACCACCCACCGCCTCCACCGCAAATTCACCCCCAAACCGCCGGATCCCTGACCTCACCAGCCGGATCGCAGCAGACCCCATCTGCTCCGATCCGGCTGTTATTGATATGTAAAAATTTTTTTCACATTTTCCCCTGCTGCATGCTCCACCAACGAGAGCAGACAGGATATCGAGCGGCAGGTGCGCGAACTGAAACAGGCAGGCGCGGAGCGCATTTTTCTTGAATACGAACACGGGGACGCGGCAGTCAAGGAACAGTTATCTTTGCTTCTGGAACAGGCGCAGGCAGGCGATACGATTATCACGCTGGAGGTTTCCCGCCTTGCCCGCTCGACCAAGCAGCTCTGTGAAATCATTGAAGCCATCAGCAAAAAGCACCTGTGTCTTGTCATTGTCAGCAGTATCACAATGGACTGCCGAAGCGGGCACGCAGACCCAATGACAGAGGCGTTTTTACAGATGGCAGGCGTGTTCAGCCAGTTGGAGCTTGCGATGATACGGGCAAGGGTGCGCTCCGGAATGGCAAACGCCAGAGCCAAGGGCAAGCAGATCGGCAGACCGCATCTGACCGCAGACGATATACCCGCGTCCTTCCTTCGTCATTACCCGGCCTATAAGGGCAGACAACTCAATATCAGCGAGTTTGCAAGGGTGTGTAATCTCAGCCGGACAACCGTTTATAAGTATATCGACCTTTTGGAGAATGGATAAAGCAAGTCATACATTTAACAGATATAGGGAAATGTTTTCTTTTCTGTTAAATGTATGACTTGAATTTGTTTATGGGACTATTTATTACTCTGATTTTCCTGCCGTGCTTTTGGACGTATCATCTTTTTTAAATCTAATCAATATTGCAAGCAGAACACTGACCACATGGAGCAGAATCGCTACATAGAATAGCCAGCCCAATCTCCATCTATAAATTACATCACCATCGTTAATAGTAGCTAACTCAGAGGCGTACATTGTGAAATAACCCAGCATCACAGCACCTAGAACTGGGAGCCACGGCGTAATTTTTGAAAGCGGATTTTTTTGAAGATAATCCAGCAAGAACAGTGCGAAGGAAGCCAATAGCATAATAGCGAGTAACGCACCCATGAGTCTCCCTTTGCTCGACCAAATACCAAAAATATTGGTATTATTAAAATATGTAGGTGTATGTCCAATGCCGTTGCTACTTCTATAGTAAATCACTTCAACAAGACTAAATGGAACGCACAAACATACAAATTCAATAAGCGTCAAAATCGCAGCAGTAAGTGTAAATTTCTGCTTCATATCCATTCTCCTTATTTTTTCACTTTAAACGTAACACTGTCGTTTTTCTGATCTATTGTGGCAGACAACTTCCAGCCATTGCGCTCAATCGTTTCTCCTTTGCTGATGATGTTGACCGCCATTTCAGAGAGGTCTGCGATTGATGGTAAGTCGTCTTCGCCTGCAATCAAAAAGAAGATACAGTTCACCGGCACGCGCGTCTTTCCAGCTTTTATCTCACGACTGCTTGCCCCACTCATTTTAAAAGCATCATGCAAGATAGTCTGTGTGAATGCATCTTGAAGGAAATCACTATCTGAAAGATCCTCTGCACTGACATCGGTCATGGTAAAAGTAAAACTCTTGACATTATCTTCCTTCCCTTTTGCTTCCAATACTCCATCACAGCCACTCAGCGCTGACTCGACCTCTGCCTTTGTTAGTTTCTTCGCAGTATTAGCGCAGGCACAAAACGACAAAAGCATAACTGCGCATAACACCAATGCAATAATCTTTTTCATCCTTATTCCACCCCTATTTTGTAATCTCACTGAATTTCAACGCTTTTTCGCACAACTGCCGAACTGTCTCAACGAACGAGGAAATTCCTCTTTCTTTCTGATACGCAACAATTTTCTTAATAAGTTGGGCATCTTTATCGACAAAAGTAATGCTTTTACCCATTGGGGACACCTCCATTTCCAGTTTCTTTTCTCTTGCCAAGCCTAGTATATAACATTTTGTTTTATATTTCAATATAACGAACTGTTTTCTCTATACTTTTCTGTGAAACTTCCATAAAGGAGCGCACGAAAATGTATAGACGCATCCGCGATCTGCGGGAGGACCGCGATCTGCTGCAGCGGGATCTGGCCGCCTACCTGCAGTGCTCACAGGTCTGCTATTCCCACTACGAAATGGGCAAACGTGACATTCCCACCGACGTTCTGATCAAGCTGGCTGATTTCTACCACACCAGCACCGACTACCTCCTGGCCCGCACAGACGAGAAATCACCTTACCCAAAGCCCCTGGACTTTGGTCACCAATAGCCTACTTTTATTGTAGCAGACGCTACAGAATTTTGTTATGCTGCCTGCATACTTTTGAAGAAAAGTTTTACTATTCTCGTCGATCCGCCATACCCGTGCAAAAAACGAGTATCCCCGCAGCCCCAAAGCCGCCGGGACTCTCGTTTTATTTTCCCAAACCATAAAAAACCGCCGCGAACATCAACGTTCGCGGCGGTGTGTGAAATGTTCAGGATCGCTGCACCGGCAGCGCATCACATCTTCCCTCTTATGGATCCTCTCCCCCCGCTGGCCGAGCAGCTTTTGGGGGCAGAAATAAATAAGATCCCGCATACTCTCGTATGCGGGATCTTGGTGCGCGAGGCGGGACTTGAATTATACGTACCCGTTTAATAGTGTATAATACCGTATTTTTGACTATAAAATCCCGGTCATTTTTTAATTACATATAATTATGCAGCATTAAATATTTTTCTCTCAGGGGAAAACAAAGGGGAAAACTTTCTCCATTTTTGAACGTAAAACAGCGCAGGAAAATCGTTGTTCTCCTGCGCTGTTTCTGCATCTGTGGTTAAGAGAAATTTCCGAGGTTGTGCGCAATATTCGCAAGCTTTTCAAGCGTCAGCGCATGGGCCTCCTGCGGGGAAACCTTCATGCCGTTGATGGTGCAGTTGATCTGCTTTGCAATCATCGTGCCGATGTTATGGCTGTCATAAGAGGCGTTGTGGACTTCGTTCGCACTCGTACCGTTGCTTGCCATCATCCATCTGATCTGGTCCATGTTCTGGCCGAAGGTCTTGTCGTCAATGGGTTTCAACAGCCTCTTTCTGAGCAGCGCCGTTACATCCGGTGGGGTAATTCCTTCGTCCTGCATCGTGGCCTTGATTCCGCCCATACCGTGCAGGATTCCGCCTTGGTCGTAGACCTTGTATGCGATGCCATACTTGTCTGTGATGGATGTTGTTCCGTCCTCGTTCTTCACCCAATGGGAACCATCGCCACCGTCCAGCCTTTTGCCGGCGAGGGCATTGTTCAGGAAATTCAGGCCGTTCGCGCTGGAAATCTTGTAGTCATCGCCCTTTCCGTCCAATCGTTTTGCAAAGACGGTGCCACTGTATTTCGGGCCAGAAGCCGAGCCGCCGGTAGAATCTTCTGTCCCACCAGAACCGCCGTTTGGATATACAGTGTAGGTAACGCCGTCCTTATCAACGATTGTGACTGTTCCGTCCTCATTCTTCGTCCACGTGGAACCGTCACCGCCGACCATTTGGGCCCCCGCCGGTTTATTGTTGATGAAGTCCAATCCATTATCGCTGCCGATTTCGTACTTATCGCCATTCTTGGAGATACCGTACAATTTCTTGGCAGTGTCATTTACGGCGTCGGAAAGCTGCGACACATCGAATCCGAACTGTTTGAAAAGCTCTGCGTTTTTCTGAATGATCTGACGGAGTTCCGGCGTTGCGTTTTTCCAGATATCCTGCAAGATCTCGCCAATGCCGCGTGTCTTCTCCTTGATGGATTTCAAAAAATCTTTGTAGTCCGTTTCCAGATCGTCATACCGCTCGTTGATCGTTTTCTTCTGCGCTTCCAGTTCGGCCAGTGCGGCCTCATAAGCCATGTTCGCCTTGAAGTCCTCAAGGTCTTTCTTGGCCTCGTCCAAGGCTTCCTGTGCGCTGTCAACCTCCTTCTGGTCAGCCACCCACTCCCATTGACCGGTACGGGCATTAAATTGCCGGACGGTCCGCTCGTTCTGCGCGTTAGCAAGCTTGGCCTGTGCCTGTTGGACTGCGAGAATTTTTTCTTCGAGGTTAAGCTGCTCGTCGCGAGTTTCCTTCTCCTGTTTAAGCGACTCGATCTGTTTGTCGATTTCGTCCAGTTCATTTTGTCGCTGCTCAGAAAGGTCGGAAAGCTTGTCCGCCATAACGCCTTGCAGTTCGTTCAGCAGATCATCTGTGCTTTTCAGAGTGCCATTGATTTTTTCCTGCCACTCCCACCATTCAGCAGAGAGCGCGTTGATGTCTGCTTGACTGCCGCCGATGGACCGCAGATACTGCGCCTGCGCATGGAGCGCCTGCTGGATCTGCCGCATCTTATCCTTCTGTGTGTCCTCGCTGGCATTCTGCTTTTCCAGCAGAGTCAGCTCAGATTTCAGAAGTTCGACTTTCTGTTTGTGCGATTCAAGGTTCGCATCGGAAGAGCTGCCTCCGCCACCACCGGTCGAAGTCCCGGTATAGTCGGAAGTGTACTTTGAAAGCTCCTCCATCTGCTTCTTGTATTCTTCCTGCTGCTTTTTGTAATACTCGGAAGACTTGTTCAGCAGATATTGAGAAGACCACTGTGCATAGTCTTCCGCGTCCTTCTTCCAGTTCTTTCCCGTCTGCTGATTGAAAAGTCGGCGCATATTGAATTCCTGATTCTCAGCCGACCATGTGTTGGAGGTCATACCGGGAATCAGGCCGATCATCTGTTGAATCTGTTGAGACGTAATAATTGCCGAGGAACCGACAGCCTGAATCTGCGCGATCAGGTTATTATAGTTTGCCGTCGCAGCCGCATTTTGCAGTTCCAGCTCTTTTTTCGCCAGATCTGCAAGGGCCGTATTTGTGGTGAGCGCCTTTTTCGCGTGCTCGGTCAATTTTCCGTTTGCGTCGAACAGGGACTTCGTAAGTTTTGCAGCGGCGGTGTTTGCGTCATAGGTCGCGACCTCGACATCTCCAAGCGCGCCAGTCATATCGTCTGCGCTGTCGGCGGCCCCATCCTCTGCATTTTTAAGCTTCCATGTACCGTCCGCCGCTTTTTCGCAGGCACTCCGATATTCCCACGTTCCGTCTGCAAGCTGTACAAAGCCCTGCGCAAGTCTGGTGTTTGCGCTGTCGATATATCCGAGTTCATCAGCCAGTTTTGCGGATTCCTCAACCGTCAGCCCGGTATTATTTGCAATGAATTGAATCGCGTCTCCGGCGGACAGTGATGAAACTTCAATTTCCTGCGCAGCCGCGGCGAGGCGCAGATAAGCGTCTGCCTGCTCGTCGCTCACTTCCTTTGTCTGAATCATGTTTTGCAGGTCGGCAAGATACTGCTGGGCATTTTTCTTCTGTGCATCCGTCAGTTTGTCGTAAGACGAAGCCCATTCATCCACCTTTGCAAACGCTTCATCGGTACTTTCCACTACAGCGCTGATCTGGATTCCGAAGGTTCCCAGCATGGAAAGCATTTTCTCCAAAGCCTGAGATTCCGTCAAGCCTTCAAGCTTGCCCCAGTCGAAATTCGGGATCGTCTTTGCAATCGCGTTGGCTGCGGCGAGTTCTGAATTGTAATTTGCCCGCGCGGCAGATACCGTTTCATTTGAAATTGCCGCACCGCTGATTTTGGAAGTATAGTATTTCTTTCCTGTATCATCATAGGTTTCTATGACCGAGTTATTCCCTGAATATCCGGTAATATGACCGGCTCCATACAGCTTTTTTCCCGTATGCTTTGCAATTTCTTCAAGGGTATCCAGATAAGCCTCCGCGATTTCCTTGTTGTTGGAAAGCTGTGCATACTCGTCCTGCCACTGCCCCGTTCTGTCCGCAGGTTCGACCTGTTCGAGCGCCCGGAGCTTATCCGTATATTCCTCCAGCGCTTCTTTCGTTTTCTGGATCGCCGACCGATTTTCTTCCCAGTCCTGATTGAGTTTTTCAAACGACGGATGCGCTGCGTCATAGGCCTTTTGCGCTGCCTGGATTGCGACGACGATACCGGTAATGGCTGCGCCGATCCCAAGCAGCCACGGACTGAGCGAACCGAGCTGGAGCACGGAGCCGACCCGCTGAAAGCTTTTGACAGCCGCTGCAATGGCGAATACACCGGTTTCAGCAGCAGCAAGCGTCAGGATTATATGGCCGAGGTCCGTGTCCAGCAGCTCCACCAGTTCGGTCACAGTCTCAAGCCCGCCCTTCACAGATTCTGTCTCGATCATGTGGTTGACAAGCTCCGTCCACTTGTTGTCAAGGATATTCGCTTTACTCTGCCATGAATCGAGCATGGTGCCGATCTCGCGGTCGGCACTTCCGGCAGAATTTGCAACCTTGTCCAGCATTTCAAGGTACATATCGTAATGCTGAATCAACGCGTCGAGCTGATTTGTGCGGAGCTTGCCGCCGAGATCAGATTCGAACTGTGCAAGCTCGGCCTGCGTCAGAACGCCCTCTTTGTATGCCTTTGCAAGACCCGCGACGGCCTCCATGGGATTTACAATGCTGCCTGTAGCCTGCGCCGCTTTCATGGCGTCTTCCGAATACGTCCAGAGGATCTGGCTCAGACTCTCGATCTCATCCTTTGTCCATGTGATGCCGTCTTCCAGTTCGGTTTCGGTATCGCCCATGATATTCAGGATCAGTGCACGCATGGCGCGGGCCGCCATAGAACCGGATTCCTGCGTTGCGGCTGTGATCGTGCCGAGTGCCGCCGTCAGCTGCTCTGCGGTCATGTTTGCCATCGATGCAACGTTCGCGACGAGCGGGAAGCCCTCGGCGATTTTCTGAATCTCGGTCGCATATTCGTTCTCGATTGTATTAGCCGCGTCCAGCACCTTCGACAGCGCCGCAACATTGCCCTCCAATTTGAACGCTGCATCGGCAGACAACAGGAATTTATTTGCAGTATCGGCATTCACATCTCCGACAAGCTGCGTTTTTGTCGCAAGTTCCGCCATGTCCTCCGACATTTCTTTATAACCGGCTTTGGAGAATGAACCGACGCTGCTTAGATAGTCCGTAACCGAGACGCCGTATTTGGATGCTACGTCATAGCCGTGTTCTCCGATCTTCGACATCTGCGCATCGGTATTGTTTGTGACCTTCTGAATGGCCGTCAGTTCGGTATCAACATCCTTCATGGTTTCCAGCGCAGCCTTCAATTCCTGCACAAGCGCGTTCACAGCATCCCGTGTAAGCTGCCAGACCGTAAGCTGCGGGAACAACCGCCCGAAGGAATCAACCAGACCGTCGCTCTGCGTCACGGCCTGTCCGGTCGCGTCTGCCGCATCTGACGCCGCGCCTGCATACTCCTGTGCACCCCGCGCAGCATCTGTCCAGTCCACGTCGATCACAGGCCCCTGCGCTGCCGTTGGGCCGTGTGACGTTCCCTGACCAAACACCTCGTAATCGCCCGCCTCCAGCATGGGGACGCTCTGCCCGGCCGCACCGGAAGCACGGATTCGCTGCATCTGCGCATACAGATCGATCAACTGCCGAATCTGGCCTGCGCGGTCTTCCAACGCGCTGTTTCCGGCGGTCAGCCGCGCAAGAAACTGTGCGTCAGCGTCCGATTCCTGTCTCTGCGCATCTGCCATCTGTGAAACCGCCTGCGCAGCAGTCCCCGCCGCAGAAGCCTGTTCTTCCGTCGCAGCCGTTGTTTGCCTGCGGACAGCCAGCGCCTGCATTTCTGCCGAAGTAGTCTGATTGACCTGCGAAATATACTGCAAAAGCGCCTGCACCGCCGCCTGCGCAGAATTGCCCATGCCAGAAAAGGCCGCTGCATTCTGCCCAAGCTGCGCGTCAAGTTCCTGCAAGCCAGTGCGCATCTGCTGAACGGCATCAGAAAGCTGCTCCAGCGCTGCCGCGCCCGCCGTGTCTACCTTTACAGAAATCTTCTGATTTTTCAGGCTGTTTATGTCCGCAATAAGCTTATCAAGCTGTGCACGCAGAACCTCTACCTGAATCTGTACTGTGTTTTCATTATTTGCCATTCTTATATTACTCCTTCACCTTGAATCCGCTTTCCGTCAGAGACTTTGCCAGCGCATCCCGCACAAGCCCGGTTCCGATTGCAAGTTCCTGCGCTTTCTGATGGAACGGGCGTGCCTGCTTTGTTTTGTAAATCGCCGACTTCTTCCATTGATAGCCCTTGCCGCTTTCCACGACCGGCGCGATCAGCCGTCCGCTGTCCCGGTCCCGGCTCCTGTCCTGCACCTCCAGCGTCATGGTTGACGGGTCATATTTTGCTTCCATCACGTTCCAGTCCTGCAAGCCGCCGGGTTCGCCGGTGTCGTCCCGTCGGATATACGGATGATCTTCACTGCGCTTATAAACCTTCTCACTGTAGACCTCAGACCCGACCGCTGATACAATCGCCGCGCGGACAGCATCGGCTACGTCGCCTTCCATTGCCCTTCCGATTGCATCGTCCAGGCGTCGGTTAAAATCCCGGACAAAATCTTCGATTGCCATAAAAAACTCCTTATAAAGGCAGAAGCCCGGCACAGTGCCGGACTCCTGCGGTTTCCGCCCGACTTTTCGGGGGTATTTGAATTTTTCGTTCAATACGAGTCCCGCTCTTTCAGAGTTCGTACCGTTCCCCGTCCTGCACCGTACAGAGCGTTGCGCGGTTCAGAAACGTCTGGCTCAGCGCTTCCCGTGCCACCGTCTGATTTGCGGCCCGTACCCGAACCGTTGTCCGTGTACCGTCTTCATTTTCCCGTGAAAATGTGTAGATCGCCGTTTTTGCAGTCTGCTGCCGGGCCTGCGCCGCAATCTCCGTCCGGTGCTGCTCTGCTTCCTGTTTCAGCTCGAACCATGCAGGCGGCTGTCCGTCGTCTTCGTCTCCGGGCTTCCAGCTTTCCGGAAGGCCCAAATACCCGGCATCGTGCAGCATATTGAGTGTGATCCGGAGCATTTCGCCTGCCTGCGCGTTGAATGAGCCGTCCCATTCAAATCGTTTTTTGAAGTTTGTCAGCCAGATAAAGTGTTTCCTTTGCCCACCGATGTCCAGTCTGGCAACGGCAAGGTAGTGCCATGGCATATGATTGAACGCGATGCAGACCGGCGTGGATTTCTTCAGCATATCATGTGTGACCAGCATCTGAAGCCTCCGTTTTCTCGAAGCCGTTCTCTGCGGTCAGAACTGGAGCCAGCCGTTCAAACAGCTGCGGCGTCACAAAATAGTCTCGCTCCGGAGTGTGAATGACCAGCCCGATCAGCTTGCGTGACTTGTGGTTCACCACAAGATCAGCGTGCCGCATACGCTGGTCGTCCGGTTCGCCGACGCCGATGCGCATACCGCCCAGCAGCATCAGAACCAAACTTCGGAAAAGGCCAGTTGCCGGTTGGCCGGAATCGCCGCAGGCATAGTCCGTCTCGAAAAAGATTTGCAGGATCGGCTCATTCGTCCGCTTGATATGCCGCAGAAGCGCAATCGCAGGAAGCGCACTCATAAATGTGGTCCGATCATGCAGCAGATATGGATAAATCGGAATGCCGCCGATCTTGACCGGCTGCTTTTTTATAGCAAGCTTCCGACTGCGGTGATGGGAGAACCTCCACATTACTGGACCCCCCATTTTTGAAAAAGTTCGCCGAGCGTGTTTCCGCATTCTGATGCACCCAGCCCGATTTTCTTGAGCAGCGCTTTGATATCATCTGGGACAGGCCCGTAAATCTTTCGCCCGTATGCGCCGTCATATGTGCCGTCATTCTCTGCCGTTGCAGGCGTGACCCCGTTCCGCCGGAGAAATGCGTCAATATCGCTCTCTGCGGCCTCCCGGTGTCTATACTGGACATTGTTGAACGGCGCATAGAGTTCGCTGGGAGCCAGGTTCTTCGCCTTGAGTTCGGCTGCCTTTTTTGCTTCTTCGACGGCCCAGTGAAATTCCGTCTCATTCGGGCAGAGGACATTGACCCACAAAATCGTATCAAGGCCGGGGAGCTCGGGCTGCTCGATCATGAATGCCGGACTTGCACTGAGCGGGTAAGAGGTGCCGCCCTTGACAAAGTAGCCGCACATCGACGCGTTGCCGATGTAAGCGCAGGCCCGCGCCTTGTCTGCCTCGTCTTTCCATTTTTGCCATGTCGGGAAGCGCTTTGCCTCCACATAAATCCGCATGACCTTCCCCGCAGAGATTCCGTCTTCTGCCACGTCAAAGTATGGCTCGTCACCGGATTTTCCCTTGAATTTGTCTCTCCAGAAGCTCAAACAATAGACTGATTCACCTGGTTTCCTCATTTACATTTTCCTTTCCGCCGCTTGCTGCGGCCTGCATTTGATCGAATTTTCGCAGCCAATAACGGTCACGGCTTTCTTTTTCCCGTTCCCGCATTTCCTGACTGCTTCGACGGCGTTTTCGCGCGTATTCGCGCATATACGCCGCACGGGCAGCCCGTATTTTTTCCGAATCGTTCAAGAAGCAATCCTCCCGTCAAAAAATGTTGCAGGGTGCGGCCAACAAAACATAAAGAAAAAGCGCCGGTTTGATACATCTCCGAAAGGAAATCGCACCAAACCAGCGCATATGCTTCTCTATTCTGCTGACCGCACCCCACCCTTTGTTAGCCGGTCTGGTCCGGCGCTGGGTGTGAGTGAAAGATTTGAAAAGGCGTTCCGCCTTATTTTTATTATACCACAAAGACAGTCAAAAGTAAATAATAAACATCAAACAAATTTTCGTATTTCATACTTGGTCCTTAAAGCTTGCCCTCTTTCCGCAGCTTCTCCTTCAGGATCGGAATGACAGCTTCGTAATATCGGAACGTTTTCACGATCTTTGTTGAATGCGCCGCTACATCCAACACCCATTCACCATATTCAGGCTGTTTCAGGTCATATTGGTTTGCGATCCGTCCGACGAGATTCGATGTGATCCCGATTTTCTTGCCGATTTCTCCCGCCGTACACAGATCATAGGGCGACTTCGGAGGAGGGATAATCTCGCTGCCGCAGATAAGCTTTGCAGCGCAGGCATTCAGCGTCTGCTCAAACGGCCCACCCTGATATTGCTGTGCCATCTCACGCAGCAGCTGCGCTTTCTGAAGCTTACAGTTTTCCATGCGAAGCATAATTTCCGCCTGCGCCGTGTCTGTCTGCTTTCGCATGGCATCGAAGGCACAAACATATCTGGCAGAAAACTGGACGCCCTTTTTTCCGGTCATTCGGCTTGCTATAAAATCACAACCCTTGCGTGTTAGAAGATAGCATGGAAGCGTTCGGCCTGTTGAATCTTTGTAGTTGGATTCGATGAAGAAATCACTCAGCCCAAAGTTGGGCTCAGTGGTATTCTTGAGAATTTCAGTGTATCCTCGAATGTCCCTGATAAGATGCCGATGATCCTTTCCAATCATTTCTGCGACTTCACGGCTGTCTATAACATCGACGTTGTTATGATTGATTACTTGTAATTCCTCCATTGCGTTTGCTCCTTTTCCTGCGTCCTCTGGTTTTTCTGGTTCATTCCGCAGCAAACCACTGCTGGATCTCTGCTGCGCCGATGTCAACAGCCTGAAATGCCCGCCTGATCCATGCGTAGCCCATGTCGGTCGTCGGCTGGCGCATGAGGGCATTGTAGAGTTCTAACGCACTGCCGCCGTAGCGCTTGGCCGCAAGGTGCCGGCAGAAGGCCATGCAGACATTGTTTCCCTTCGGCTTGTGATCCTCCCGCGCGGCGGCATACGCAAGACAGATCGCCTCGCAAGCCGTGATGCAGCCCTCCGGCCGCTGCTTTTCCCGGATCGTCAGCCACGGGCCTGTTTTGCTGCTGTTCTCCCGCAGAAGCTTCGCACTCAGAAAATCGGTCTGCCGCTCTGCCATCGCCGCCTCGCGGCTCACCAGCAGCACATCGGGCAACAGATAATTTGTCTCGCGTTCTTTGTTTACGGCCTCCAGCGTAAGCTGTGCGCCGCCAAGCGCGTCATACAGGCTGAACGGTTCATCGGCCATTGTTGTATCGACAATGCCGTCAATGACGATATGCACTTGGTATCCATGCCCGTGCTTCTGATTCGCTTCGATATAAAGATGCGTGTCCTGATTCATAAAATCCCTCCGTTTTTAATTTTGTGCGGGTTTCTGTTCTGATTTTATTTCTACACAAAAACGCTTTTTGTCCCAGAATCGAAAAAAGGGTTGAGGGGAATTTTCCCCTCAATCCGTGACAATCGACGTTTCTACATCCAGTTCCACAACGACCTTTCCGTCATGTACGTCCGGGTAGATCGTCTTTACACGATATTTCCCAATACCGGCGAGAATGGCCGGGTTGCCAAGATCGACTTTCGACGCGTATCCATCAATGCCAAGAATCCAGCCGTCAACGTTCTGGCTGTGCTCGAAAATTTCTTTGATCGTCATGTTTAAAACCTCCATCCTGATTTTCTGAACCGCCGGACAATGTCCAGCGCTTTGATCTTGTGTTCTTTTGTCGGGCCATTCAGGGCTCTCGTTTCGGCCTTCTCCCGTTCTGCGTCCGTGCATCTGCGAAGCAGCAAATGCCGGAACAGCACCTCCGTCGATTCCTTCTTATTTTCCATGGTTGTTTCCCTCTCTATGTCAACTAGTCGAAAGTCCCCGTCGGAAAATCAGAGTCCGGATTGCACCCATGCTTCCCAGATGTCCGAAACCTCTTCACCGCGCGCCAGACGCTCCATGCAGAAGAGCAGGAATTTTTCAAAGCGGTCAGGATCTTTGACCTCGTGCAGGATTTCCTTGAATTCTTTCAGTTCCTTGTTTTCCATATTATTCATCCTTTCTATTATGCGCTTGCCAGAAGGCGGGCGCGATTTCTGATGTGGTCAATGCGGCGCTGGACTGCCGATTTGCTCATACCCAGCGCCGCGGCGATTTCCCGGACCGTCAGACCCTCGTCCATGCGTCCGGCAATGCTGCGGTCTTCATCCGATTGCAGAAGCCGGGCGAGAAGATCCCGCTGCACGGCGTTTTCTTCCGGGTCTGGTGCGGACAGAACATGAACGGCGTTCATATCAAAAAAATCCGTCATTTCGCCGTCTTCCATGGTCAGGCTGGCCGTGGCGCTGAAATAGCGCTTTTCTCTGCGGGCGATGGTATTTGCGGCCTGCGCACAGGCGCTGTACAAGATCAGGTTAAGCGGGCGCGGTTCGTCGGCCCGCTCGTTGCGTTCCAGCGCTGCGCCCATTCTGAGCCATGCTTCCGCCGCGACGGTCATTGCATCGTCCTGCGTCTGTATCCACTCCGCACCACACTTGCTGCCGCCCCTGCGGACTGTCCACGCCATTTTCTGCAAGGCGGTATATTGTTCCTCGTCGCTCATGCCGCGCCACGCAGCGCTGACGCTGGCGGCTGTTGTGATCTTCTCCATAGTCAATTCCTTTCCGGCTCACAAGCCTGTCCGATGTGCGGGCGGGAAGTCCCGCCCGCGTTCTTCTCTTACGCCACGATAAACCGGCGGCTTGTGGTGGACTTGGTGAAGCGCTCGGCCAATTCCGGCATGGCTTTCTTGAACGCCGTGCTGTCGAACCGGCTGCTCGTCACGGTCTTCCAGGTGATCTTGTAATCCGCACCCGTCAGCGTGTCGGCGTCAATGGCGGTCATGTGCGCCTTGATCGCGTCCTGAATGTTCTCGATCTCGGCGGTGAGTTCGTCGGCCATGCGGCGAAGTTCGCGCAGCTCGTTGACCTTGCTCTGAATTTCTGTGTTGCTCATTTGTAAAGCCCCTTTCCTTTTTCGGCAGGCTGTGCTATACTGCAAGTAGCCCTTTTCGGCTGCGCTTCCGGCTTGCTTTCCACGGCCTCCGGGAGCGCTTTTCTTTCATTCAGGGGAACTCCGGCGGCTGGGGGCTTTCAACTGATCTCGTGAGCCTTGCTGCACTTTGCTGTTCCTTCCCAACTCTTATAGACGTTCTTCACCCATCTTCTGCCGGTGTCTAAACTGTTTTCGTTTGTTCCCCTTGACTGGCTTTATTGTATCACTAAATTCTAGTGATGTCTATTGTCAATATCACTAAAAATAAGTGAGATTATTCATCAATCTTATCACTTGTATTTAGTGACATCATGAGGTATAATAAGGATAATGGAAAAGGGGCGTTATATAGCAGTCCCCGAAGGGAGGGCACTATCATGCCAATAGCTTATAAGATTGACGTGCTCGCTGCACTCAAGGACGCCGGATACTCACAGAATCGCATTCGCAACGAGAAATTGATCGGCCAATCGTACTTGACGCAGCTTCGCCATGGTGAGTTGGTTTCATGGAAGACAATCGAAACCATTTGTCAGTTACTCCACTGTCAGCCAGGGGATATACTGGAATACGCAGAAAAAAAGGACGGTGAAGCGTGATGAAAGTCTATACCATCATCGGCGGCGTAAACGGTACGGGAAAGAGCAGTCTGACCGGTGTTCTGCGGGCGCAGCGCAATGATCTGGGTGTGATCGTGGACGTTGACCGCATCACGGCGCTTGCAGGCGTCAGCCCGCTTGAGGGCGGCAAGATGGCGATCCGGCGTATCGACGATTGCCTGAACAAGGGTGTTTCCTTTACGCAGGAATCCACGCTGTCCGGCTTCCGTACAGCGCAGACAGCAGCCAGGGCCAAGCGGGACGGCTATACCGTCCGGCTGTTCTATGTCGGCCTTGACACGCCGGAGGAAAGCCTTGCACGCATCGCAAACCGTGTAAAGCGCGGCGGGCACAACATCGGGACGGAAGACGTTCTGCGCCGCTTTGCGGGCCGCTGGGAGGCTGTGTCGAAGGTGCTGCCATACTGTGACGAGGCACATTTTTTTGACAACGACAACGGCTTTGTCGAGGTCGCAGAGTACAAGAACGGTGAGTTACTGCTTGTTGGCGATCTTCGCCCGGCATGGGTGCTGGAATTGCAGCAGTATCTTCTTCACGCCGAAGGCTCAAAGGACGGTGACGCAGAATGACCTACCCCGACCGATACCACCTGACACCGGAGCAGAGCCGCTTCCTTGCAAAAAAGAAGTGGGACGAAAATGTGTACTGCGGAATGAAGATGGAAAACCGTGCCGTCACATTCCCACAGACAAAGACCATTCTGGAAGGCGTCAACGTCCCCGGCGTACAGATCGACGATATTCAGGCCATTCTCAACATGCGCGACGCGTGGCGCTTTCTGATGGGTTCGATCGACGAGCCGGTCACGCTGGAATACCTCTGCAAGCTCAACGAGTTCATTGCCCGCAACGAGGCGCTGGAGTGGGGCAAGCTGCGCACCGGCAGCGTGACCATCTCCGGCACGGACTACACGCCGCCAGTGCCGCAGGAAGCGGCCGTCCGGGCAGACCTGGCCGCGATCCTTGCCACCGATACTTCAGCCACAGAAAAGGCGCTGACGGCCTTCTGCTGGGGCACACGCGGGCAGCTGTTCTGGGATGGCAACAAGCGTACCAGCCTGACGCTGGCAAACAAGATCCTGCTGCAGGCCGGAGCGGGCGTCCTGACCATCCGGGATCAAAACATGGAGCAGTTCAACGAAGCGCTGCTGAACTACTACGACACCGCCGAGGCCGAGCCGCTGAAAGCGTTCCTGTACGAGAACGCGATACAGGGGTTGGAGCTTCATTCATAAAAAAATCCGTGAGAGGCCCGCAGTGGGCTTTCTCACGGCTTTTCTTTTATGGCAGGTGTCCGCACTTCTGATATCTCGGTGTATTACTGCTCATATTTTTCAAATTGAGATTTTCCAGCGGCTGAACACAGCGCAGCTAGAGAACGTCAGTCAGGCATCGATCAGCGCATAAATGGCAGGCAGCATAAGAACAGACGGGGGTGGTTTTACAAACCTGAATAAAAAAATAGTTTCAGAACCCTATGGAGCACATCTCCAGCCGTAGATGTTCCGCCTATCATTCCTCCCACAGTCCGCAGACCGTACACTTGATACGCAGCCTGCCGCCTGCATTAGACAGTGATACGCTGTCGCTGAGTTCCATGAGCATGGAAAAATGTTTTCGCACATATTCGTTCAGCACCACAACGGGAAGCGGCACGTCGAGTATCAGACAGGCGCTGCGGCGGGTTTCCAACGGCTCCTGAATGTCCAGGTTTCCGTGCGTATAGTGCATGAACGCGCCGGCATGGCCGCGCAGCCGGTCGAATCGCAGCCGCTTGTCCTTGCTGGGGACTGTGCCGTGAAAATCGTCTTCAGGCTCACCGAGGATCAGGTTGATCATGTCTTGTTCGTTCATGTAGAAACCTCCTTCATTTTCTTTACACCTTTTGTTCTACCACATTTTTGGTCTTGTCCCGCCTGCGTCATAATTTCGTGACTGAATCTTCAGCCGCAAAAAGGGGTGCGTCAAATTTGACGCAGGGGGCTGTCCAATTCTGAACGTATCTCCTCAATTCTTGGTCGGTACCCCTAACAGTGAGGAAACGCCTCTTTTGCTGTCCAATTTACGGTTGCTTTGCCTTCGTACGAAAGGCGTACGAAGTGAGGCTGCACAATTTTGCATAGACCTCGCCAGAACAGGGGTGTCCCCCAAATTGGGAATACCCCCCCATTTCACAAACCTGAGTAGAAAAAATCAAATCGCCCAAAGAGTTTCCCAAAAAATTTTATAAACTGCATTTTGAAACCGAAAACGCAGGAATTCTTGCATAAATCAGAGCAAAATATTATAATTATTCACAGGAAGGGGATGGTCTTGTGCCATATATCGCATACCTGCCGAACAGCAGAGTCACGCTTCTGGATCTCGACGAGGTGGCAGAGGTTCTGAATGTCTCACGAAAAACCGCATACCGATACTGCAAGAGCGGAAAACTCCCATCCAACAGCGTCAGCGGGCAGGTCATGGTTTCCGAAGAAACGCTGCTTGCCTTCCTGCATGGCGCAAAACCACAGAAATCCGCGACTCGCACCGGCCAATATGCTGCCCGTGGGCAGAAGGTGGAGCCACCTCAATTCGCAGAATTCCCGCCAAGCGATTTGACCGGAGTGCACCGAATCGAAGGATATTGATGATTTTTACGCAGAAATGCGTGTTTTTTCAGTATTTGCCCCGGACAGCATAAGCCTAATTTTTACCAAATTCATAGATATCAGGGTGCTTTCGTGCTGGAAAGCGTGTGAAAATGAGGTGAAGGGGGATGTGCTCTGCGTCCGGCCATGTTCTGCAAATGCCTCTGTGGGCTTCTACGCGTCGTTCTGAGCGGTTTTTATCCACTCGGCGTGAAGGAAGTCATGCAAGCGGCGTATTTCTGTATGGAAGCCCTTGGAAGGCTCACAGGGCAGCTGTCCGAAATTCGGACGGTTGTATGCGTCTGTGGGAAAACGCAGTAGACCGAAGTGGGGTGGTAAAATGCCGCTCCATGGTCTGACCGAAAAACGGACGGACCGCCGGAGATCTTTGAGTAACGGGCAATTTTGCCCATTAGCCCTAGACGATAAAACACCGTAAGGTGGAGTAACGGTTTGTTCCCCCACCCCCCATAAATGCGAATCAATAGTTGAACCGCAAGAGGAGGGCGGCGAAAGCGAGGGAGGAGAAGATGTGGAAGAGCAGACCGGCGCAGGAACGGACGTGCGAAGCAGACTGGATGTGCGTTTTGGCCTGCAGCCA
>ERZ506957.113-NODE-113-length-36766-cov-4.311106_pt1 | contig 36766 bp, 58 predicted proteins | sample MGYA00512894_ERZ506957 | MGnify/ENA metagenome assembly ERZ506957
TTTTGAGGCGCTGAAATAAAAGACGGAAAGGAGAATGGCTATGGCAAAATATGTATATCCGGCAGTTTTTACGGAAGAGGACAGCGGCTACTCCATCAACTTTCCTGATCTTCCGAATTGCTTCACCTCTGGGCAGACGCTGGGCGAGGCGATTGAAATGGCTGGCGACGTTCTCTGTCTGACGCTGTACGAAATGGAGCAGGCCGGTACGGCGATTCCCGCCCCCTCCGACCTTCGGGATGTACCCGTTGGAAATAAGGAATTTGTAAACTTCATCCCCTGCGACACCGTGGAGTACCGGAGATTCTTTGACAACCGGGCAGTCAAGAAGACGCTGACCGTTCCCTCATGGCTGAACGATATGGCCGAGCGTGCCGGGATCAACTTCTCCGCTACCCTGCAATCCGCGCTGAAGCAGCAGCTGCATCTGTGAAACAGCACCCCGCCGAGTTTTCGGCGGGGTGTTCATTTGTGTCCAACTTGGGCACATTTATCGTTCATTGCTGATCATCGTCCGAATTTTCTTTTTAAATATCTCCTGAATTTGGGCGAAACGCAGGTGGCACCGATGGCTGTTGGTGCCAGGAATAATACGGCCGCGCATACCGGTGGGATTACACCGTCGTTAGGTACCAACAAGAACAACAGTAGATAGAAAGAGACAACCCAAATTACTGCAAATGTGATTGCTTTTAACAATATCGCAACAATCGTCCGCGGAATATCAACGCTGCGAGTGGGGGGCTCAGCCGATATATCAGGCTCAGCGTTAATGCCGTGGCTTTTGGGTACGGCTCCTGCTGCAATACCTTCGTAGGATCCCTGCAAAATCCTAGAAGGATTTTTGCTGATTTGTGCTTTTTCTATTATATCCAGATAAACCTCGACAGACACTACGCAGCCAAAATTGCGGCCACTGTAACCGCCAGACACATGATCAATTTCTGCCCGGTAGATCGCACTGTCTCCATATCTGGTGTAGAGCCTTGTCGCTTCTTCTTGGGATAAGGTCCCAATTTGTCCGTTCCCCGTAACCACGGCAAAGGCAGGCAGCCCCTCATAAAAGTAAAGCTTCAGGGCAACAGGATCGCCGCTGTGACATTTTGCCAAAATGGGCTGGCGGCTGCTGCCATCGTCATTCCGAAAGGTCACCCCCACGACCTTTGTCCTAAAGGATTCCGTTAGGCGGTGTTTTTGCAGAAAATCAACGTATTCTGCTTGCGTAGTGATGACAATGGTATGATCATCGTCTGCAACTCCCGCATTTGAATATGAGTGGGTTTTCGGATTCCTGTTTCTAGCCACCGCTATCATCCTCTCGGTGTCCAAATTGGGCACAATGTGCTTATTTTTATAATAGCGGTTTCGTGCAATTCTGACAATTAGCATTTTCGCCAAAAATCAAAAAGAGGACTGAGCAATTCGCTCAGTCCTCTTTTTTTGACATTTGCTCTATGCAGTCCACGCACTCCCGAAGCTGCTGGGCAATAAACTCAAGCTGTTCGGGGGTACGTCCGCGAAGAAACTGGATAAATCCATCAATTACCGGGTCGTGTCTGGCGGCCAGTGCGCCGAAGGCCATTGCTATTTCGTCGTGTTGGTCGGGGCTGTACATATCTCCTTCGCCGGTTTTTATCCATTCTAAAGAGACGCCGAAGGTTGCGGCAATGTTTCGGTACAGGCTTTCTTTCTGCTCCGGCTTCTTAAGGCGATTGTATTCGACATTCAGAATTTCGCCCTCTGGGCATTCTAGACGGGAGGCAAAAGCCTTCCGCGTCAGCCCATTCGCCTCGCGGATTGCCCAGATGCGGCCGCCAACTGTTGTTGTATCCGTTGTTATCACCTCCTCGTAAGTTATAGTAGCACATCATTTTTTGATAGTCAACAAAAATTATTCTTATTTTTTGATTTTATATGTTGACAATCAAATTCTTATGTGCTATAGTTTGATTATCAACAAACGAGAGCGAGGCGAGAGGATGAAAATGGAGATTGAGTCGATTGACAAAAGACTGGCAGCCATTGAGTCGCTGCTCCAACGGCTGCCAGAGCTTCAGGCGGCGGTATTCTTCCAGATGATGGACGAATATCAGAATGCAAAGCTCCAGGCTAAGAAAGCACGGGACATCTGGGACGTTCCTAGTCCGGAGAAACGCTGAATCCGATCTTTCGTTTTGGCACGTCCGGAGCCTTCGGAATAGATGTGAGCAGGAAATTCAACTGGCTGACGTGCTGGACCAGCGTGGACTCCCTCCCATCGACATAGCCCTTGAAGACCATCAGGACAGATTTCTCGTAGCCAATTGCCGTGACCTGCATCAGCATGGTGCTTCCGAAATTCGTGAGCATGACACCAACGTCGTGTTCGTTGTCCAGAGACTTTTGAAAATCTAGAATATACTTCTTGATGATTTCAAACTGGGTATCGGAGTAACTGTAGGCAATCGGAGAGACAGGTACTTCATAGTTGGCTATGTAGTTTGGAACTGAGTAATTCACTGTTATTCACCCCCTTTCGGGGTGATGGTAGCACAAATCGTCACAAAAAGCAAGGAGGTGCAGAGCTTGAAAGGCTGGATAATCGTCGGCTCGCAATGCGGTAGGGACAAATATGGCACCTTCCGGTGCCTTTGCGGAAAGTGTAAGAAACGAGGTGACTAAGCAAATGGAAACATATCAGAACGTTGCCGGGCTGATTCAGCGGGGGCTGGACTCCAGTGCGGAGGCCATGCGGTTGGTGATGCTGTCGATTCAGGCAGGATACAACCTCAAGGCCATGGAAAAATCGCAGGACAAAAAGGCGGGCTAACTCCCCGCCGGGCATATAAGGAGGCAACAATGTTCAGTTTGAAGATTGATGTGGATAACAAAGGCGGCCGCGTATGGACAACAGGTGAGCCCAACGAGATCTACGGCGCTATCGGGACAGTGACGGTAGAAGTACTGAAAGACGTTATCCCGAAGATTCAGCAGAATCTATCCCCGAAGCAAGTGTTCGATAGCTTTTGCGACGTCATGAGCACACTTCTGCGCGCCCACTTTGGCGCACAGTATGAGATTCGCCCCGCAGTCGAAAAAGAGCCGCAGAGCGAGAAGCATGAGGATGCCCAAAAGCCAACCCCGGAGGAAGTCATGGCGATGATGGACAAACTGGGGGCGGATGGGTTGAAAGAGCTTACCAGGTTGCAGGTCAATCGGCTGCTCGAAAAGATACCGTCGGAGAATCCGAAAGAATAAGCTTCTGCGCCGTTGAGCTTTGATCAGCGGCAGCCCATACCCAGCTCGATCTTCGGGCAGAGTTAACTCTCCTCGGGCTGTCATGCGCCCGGGGGATGCAAAAAGGAGGATCCATATGACATTGTCGGAGCTGCTGGAAAGCAATCAGGCATTTGTTTTGCCGAAAGATATTGCGCCGGTGATGGGGTGCAATCCCCAGGACATCCGTCTGGCTGCCCGAGCCGGAGGGCTGGGCTTTCCCGTGACGTTCGTGGGTAATCGATGCAAAATCCCGCGCATTCCCTTTTTGCGATACATCGGGGCACTGTGATATGCCCTCCCTCCGGGGCCTGGATGCGGTCTGAAGACCTCCCGCAGGCGCGTTGGATTGGACCCTTTCCAACTGAAGGCCGGTTCGATTCCGGTCTCCCGGATACTTTTCTTTCTCCCATGCCGGCACCCCGGAAAGACGGGGCCGCGGCGGGCGGAATCCCGCTACCAAGGGGTGTAGTTGTGCGTGACCGCGCTCCCTGAAAGACATTGGAACGCTCCGTTTTTGGCAAGTTTGCGTAAAACCCAGCACCGCCTCACACTGCGGAAAAAGGTGCCGCTCCGGACGGAATTCCGGAACCATGCCCGCCGGGGGTGATTCTCCCCGGAATGAAACCGCGCACGTTGGCAGCGCGTCGATGGGTGGAACAGCCAGCAAGCAAACGAGGCCCGGCCTATTGGAAGGGGCGCGCCCTCCGCAAGGGTAGAACGCGGTGGCAATGCGGAAGTCAGTTACGCATGACAGCCGGGACAGACCGGCAGCGCGGTACTGCACACATGCCGCGACCCGATGGCGTGGGCGTCGGGCTGGGTGAGATAGCACCCTCCCGCAGGGTTAAATCAAACACCCGCCCGGCGGCATAGTGGGGTTCGAGTCCCCCTCGCGGTGAGTCTTGTAGTGCGACTCTTTTTATTCGTCATGCCGGAAGCTGAGGGCGTACCGGGGAAGAACAGCCCTCCCATATGGGCAGCTGGCGCATGAGGATGCGCTCCCGCAGCACGGCGGGAGGGAGCAGGTTCGACTCCTGCGCTGCTCTCCACTTTATCCCGGAGAGGGTGAAAACTACGGACATCCGATACAAAGATCCACGGACGCGCTGCACAAAGTGCGGAAAGCTTCTGCCCGCCGGGCGGAAACGGCTCTGCTATGAGTGCCGCCCGAATAAGCGGTACAAAACTGCCGTCGTGTCGCCCCCGGAGCCGCCGAAGCCCCGGTATACCTTGGGGGAGCAGGACGCACGGGCGGAAGCCCGGGGGCTTACCTATGGGCAGCTGGTGAATCTGGAGAACAACGGTTTGCCTTTGCCGCCGCTTCGGCGTTCGGTGCAATGGCCGTGGGACAGCCCTCACCGGGGCGAAGAACAAATTTAATAAGGGGGCACTACAATGGCTGAACAGATCCCACGGGAGCAATTCTCCGCGTGGGCGAACATTCCCGCGCGCGTCCTGTTTGACCGGGAGATCAGTGATCGGGCGAAGCTCCTGTATGGGCTGATTTCCTGTATGTCCAACAGCTACGGGTTCGCGTTTGCCAAAAATTCGACGCTTATGCGGTACTTGAATGTGGAAGAAAGGAGCCTTCAGCGGACGCTCAAGCAGCTGCTGGACAGCGGCTACATACGAATTGAAGACGGGTCAGGCGGGCGCGGAACCCTCCGCAAAATCTTCACGGTGGAAGTTTGCCCTCGAAACCCCGTCAATCCTGACGGGGTTAACCCCGCCAAATCTGACGGGGTTATAAATAATAATTGTAATAATAATAAAAGAAACAATAAAGCGAGAGCGCCGAAGGCGTATCTGACGGATCAGGAGCTGCTCGATTGGTTCAACAACTGGGCTGTCCGGCTGGACGCTGACCCAGAGGAAACGATGAAGCTCATCGGCGACCTGCACGCATTCGCGGAAATGCGCAAGGCCAAGAAGAAGCCCATCCTGACGGTGAACGCCGCCGGGCGGCACGCGAAGAAGCTGCTGGATTACTCGGCGGACTTCCCGGAGTATCGGCTCGCTGCCATGCGCTATGTACTGTCCCAGTCGGTTGAATCCAACTGGGAAAAGCTTTACCCCATCACGAAGCCGGACGATTTTAACCGCTGGCTGCATGATAACTACGGTGTCCAAGTTGGGCACGCGGAACCGGAGGTGGAATACTTTGAGTAGCGTTTCCTATGAAGCCTGGATGCAGGCGCAGCAGAGTGTCCTCGGTTCCGTCCTGATTGATGATCGGTGCGCAAGCTTCCTGGTGTTCGGCCTGGCAGAGGAAGATTTCTGCGAGAGTTACCGGTCGCTGTACCGGGCTATCCGGGAGCTGTACACCACCGGAAAGCCGGTTGACCCGGTCGCGGTGCTGAATGTCGTGGGCGACTCGTACAAGGATTTTATCGTCCAGCTGATGGACATTACCCCCACCGCCGCGAACTGCAAAATGTACGTGGATATCGTCAAGCAGCAGTCCCGGGTGCTGAAGCTTCGGGACACCGGGCTGGCGCTGTCCCGGATCTCCACGGAGGAGGAAGGCGCGGAGCTGCTCGCCAATGCCGCCTCTGAAACGGTGCGGGACGACGGAGACGTGTGGAGCCTGGCGCAGGGATTTTCCGACTGGATGCACCGATACCAGAAAAAGCCCGACTATCTGGACTGGTTTATCCCTCAGCTTCGGCGGATGATTCGGGCGGAGAAAAGCGACTACTTCATTGTGGGCGCCAGGCCTTCGGCGGGTAAAAGCGCTTTTGCTCTTCAGGCGGCGCTGTACTGGGCAGTTGTCTGCAACAAGCGGGTGGGGTTCTTCTCCCACGAGACCAGCCGGGAGAAACTGATGGACAGACTGGTCGCCTGCGCTTCCGGCGTTCCGATGGATGCGATCAAGGAGCGGACGCTGGATGATAAGCAGATGGAGGCCGTGTGCTCCATCTCGTCCCGGATCAACTCCGCGCCGCTGTTTTTGTTTTCCGCCGCCGGGCGTACCGTGCAGCAGATGCAGGATCGGGCGCTGTACAAGCGGCTGGATATCGTGATCGTGGATTATCTGCAAATCGTCGCCGCCCCGGGGAATGACGAATACACCCAGGTGACTGCGGTTTCCAAGGCGCTGCACACCATGTGCCAGCGGTTCGGGATCTTCTGCCTCGCGCTGTGCCAGCTGAGCCGGACGAAGACGGACAAGTCCGGCCACGCCCAGCGCCCCCGGCTGGAAGATCTCCGTTCCAGCGGCCAGATCGAGCAGGACGCCGACGGCGTATTCTTCCTTCACCCGCTGGAGGCGCCGGACAAGCCCCGGGAGCTGATCATCGCCAAGAACAAGGACGGCGCTCTGAGCATTACGAAGCTGGCCTTTGACGGCGCGCGGCAGCAGTTCCGCTTCATTGGCAAGGGGCAGCAGCCGCTGAAGCCGTTTGACTATTCCAGCTATGTGATGCCGAGCCAAGTAGACCAATACCCCCAGCTGTGCATGGATGTGGAAACTCCGTTTGACGCGGAGCAGAAGGAGGAATTTGACCGTGAGCGTTAACTCTGATATGGCAGAATCACTTCGGCGGGAGAAAGCCAGAAACTTGCGGTACAAGAAGGCTTTCCACGCCGATCTGAATCTGGCATCTATCGGTTCCAAGTTGATGGAAATGTACGAATCTGCGTCCGATGTGCTGTACTGGTGCGAGAATGACGGTGAGAGCACCCAGCTTGACGAGCTGATCGGAGACGAGGAAGAAACCTACGAGCTGCGTATGGCGTTCTCCACGCTGGAGGGCGACTGCCAGCAGATGCTTGACGACCTGGACAATGAATGGGTTCCGGAGTTCTTTGATGATTTCTTCGGTGGAATAAGCCCTCGAGGCAGTATGATGCTTGGTTTTGATAGCTACGAAGGCGACTATTTTGGGCTGGATGACAGATACGAAAGAGACCTTGCGCAGAAGGAGTGCGTGAAACGCCTTATGGCACACACAAAGGCGGAAATCATTGAGGCTTATGCTATCTGCTTTCGTGTGGCGATCAATTACATGGCCCTGAGCAGCCGATATGACGGGCTGAAATCCTATATCGATATCCTCAACGGTACAAATACCGGCTTCCTTGCCGCTGTGAAGCGTATCGAGGATCTCTATGAGAAAATCACGGCGGATTTTCCACGTTGGGAAGATAGAGAGGAATTTGATCGGCTCTGCAACAGCATGCCGCCAGAGGTGTGGCTGCTGTAATGTATGAATAAAGCAAAATTCAAAGAAAGGGTGAAATTACATGAGAACAACCGCAATCTTAAACCTGAAGGGCGGCGTCGCCAAGACCGTGACTACGGTCAACATGGCCGCAATCCTTGCCCGGGACTACAAAGCCCGCGTGCTGCTGATCGACGCGGACTGCCAATGCAACTGCACCGAGTTTTTCGGCGGAACCTCCGACAAGGGGACGCTGGCCGACATCCTCCGGCTGCCTGACAGCTACCCCGACCCTGTTACCTTCTGCGCCGACTGCATCCGGGGAACGACCGTGGACGGTGTCAACCTGATCCCCGGCGACGACAGCCTCATGGACTTGGATCTGAGCAAGGTGGAGCTGGGGCGGGTGCGCGCATGAACGTGCTCCGGCAATTCGTGGAGGCCGCGAAAGGGCTGGACGACAAGGGGATATATGATTACATCCTCATTGATTGCCCGCCGGCGTTCAACGCTGCCAGCGCCGCCGCCCTTGTGGCCGCCGATGATATCATCATCCCCATCAAGCTGGATGCCTTTTCCCTCCGGGGCATGGGCAACCTGATGCGGCAGATCAGCAACATGCGGAAGATTAACCCGCGGCTGAAGCTTGCCGGGGTGCTGCCCACCATGTGGTACCGGGACGCTCAGATGCAGGATGCGGAAAAGATGCTGGCGGATGCGGGGTTGACGGTGTTCCCACACATCCGGCGAAGCGACAAGGTTGACCGGATGACCTGGCAGCAGCGGCCGCTTCTGGCGACCAGCCCCAACAGCGCCGCCGGCGTGGATTACCGGCGTTTCGTGAAAGCTTACATGCGGGGAGGGAAGGAAAATGTTTGATCTTGCGGACGTGCTGAAGGGCGTGCCCAATTTGGGCACATCCAAGAAACAGCTGGAGTACATAAAGCGGGAGCTGGTCGACCCCGACCCGAACAATTTCTACAGTCTGACGGGCATCGAGGAGCTGGCGGCCAATATCCAGCTGTGCGGATTGCAACAGCCCATCCTTGTGCGCCCCATCGATGGCGGGCGGTACATGGTGGTTTCCGGGCACCGGCGCCGGGCAGCGATCGAGCTGCTGGCAGAGGATGAACCGGAAAAGTGGGAGGAGATCTCCTGCCTGGTGGAGAGGGACGAGGCGTCCCCGGAGCTTCAGCAGCTGCGCCTGATCTATGCTAACGCCAACACCCGCGAGAAGTCCAGTTCCGAACTTGCCGCCGAGGCTGAGCAGGTGGAGGAACTGCTGTACAAGCTCAAGGATCAGGGCTATGATTTCCCCGGTCGGATGCGGGATCATGTTGCCGCCGCCGTGAAGGCCAGCAAGAGTAAGCTTGCCCGCCTGGCGATGATCCGGAAAAACCTGAATGTTCACTTTATGGCGCTGTGGGAGTCCGGACAGCTTCGGGACAGTGTGGCATACACGCTGGCGCAGGCACCGCTGGAGACGCAGAATCTTATCTGGATCTACCAGACGGCGGGCGGAACCAAGGCGTTCCGGTGCTCGGACGGCTGGGTGCAGGGTATCATCCAGGAAATGGCCCATGCGGAAGAAATCTGCAAAAACATGTCCTGTGCGGTTACGCACAAAGACAAGTGCCAGCATTGCGGTACCCGGGTTCAGAATGCAGCGAGACTGCCGCAGTATTCCGGCCTGAGCTGCCGGGGATGCTGTTTCGACTGCTGGAATCTTAAAGACTGCCAGTTCTATTGCACCTTCGCGTCAGATACCCGGCAGGTGCTGCGAAAAAAAGCCCAGGAAAAACGCAAGCAGGAAAATGCCGAGGAACAGGCGCGGGAAGCACCGCTGAAAGAAATCATCCGGAACAGCTACCAGCGGGTAGCTGCTCTGCGGGAGGCCAAGAGCGTGAGCATAGAGGATTATCTTCGCGCTTCCACAAATTACGTCACTTCGCAGGACGTGGAGCGGCTCCCGAAGATGGAGTCCGGCACGGTTTCCCTGAATGACCGGCTTCCCGGCGGTATCTGGGCGGCAGATGCGCGGCGGCTCGTAGCGGTTGCTGATCTGTTGGGATGCTCCATCGACTATCTGCTGGGGCGGACGGATGAAGTGAACCCCGCGAAAAATGTGCCCACTTTGGACACCGGATGGCGGACGGGCGAACCGGACAAACCTGGTATTTACGTTGCTGTCTGCTACATGTCCGGCGCTCAGGAGCCTTTGCTTGACCGCTGGCATTGGGACGGAGAGCAGTGGCGACTTCGTTCTTCTAGCGGACTTCTCGCCAAGGAAGTTGACTGTTCGCCTCAGTTCTGGATTCCGTCGCCGCCCGATGCTGGCTGCTGCATCACCGGCATGAGCGGCTCCGGGAGATGCGGCGCGGCGGCCTTCTGCTCGGAACCGGCGACGTGCTGCCTGCAATGCGATAAGGATGATTGCAATGGCCGCTGCGGATGGATTAAGGAGGGTAGTAATGGGTAAGTTTATTGAGCTGCATAGAATTCCATTAGGTGGTTGTGACGCATTCCCGATATTGGTGAACTTGGATGACGTTTCTGTATTTTTCCCAGTAAGCGGTACGACACTAGTTGCGCTGCGGCGGCCGCCTGATCTGGCGGTTGGGCCGTCGTTCCGTGTGGCGGAGCCCTATGATGAAATCTATGCGCTGATAGCCAAATGTCGCGGCATGCTTGCATTTGCGGAGGAAGAAAGCGATGAGTGATATCAAGTTGAAACCTTGCCCGTTCTGCGGCGCCCCGGGAAAGATCTTGTTTTCCTCATTTCAGGGAACCCGCCCCAACGGCTGCGGACTCGTGACTTTTGACATGGATATCGGATGCTCTTCATGTTGGGTGCGATATCGTCCAGTCTCGTTTCGCCCGATATTCAGTTTCGATCTTTCCTTTACCGGTGATCCTGTTGTATGCCGGGACGATCGTCAGGAGCTTGCTGAAGCTTGGAATCGGAGGGCTGAGGGATGATGGCGCGACAGATTTTGTTCAGAGGTAAAGACATTAAATCCGGGAAATGGCGCGTAGGGAGTTTGGTTGATCTTGATGGCGATTTGTCCGGGCAAGTGTTTATCGTGCCGATGTTTAGCGGCGCAAGCTCGATTCCCGTGAGGCACATTGTTGAATATTCTGCTGTTTCGATAGATCCGAAAACTGTCGGCCAGTTCACCGGAACGCGTGATAAGCATGGAAGAAAAATTTTTGAAGGAGACATCTGCAGGATTGGTAACTTGATCTACGAAGTCGAATTTCGGTATTCCAGCTGGCATTTTTCGATTCTCTCTAATAAGATATATTGCCATCCATATTTCAATTCTCACTGCGGAGAGCGCTGTGAAGTCATCGGCAATATATACGATAATCCGGAGCTTTGGAGGGTAAGGAGAAAGAAGGTGCGCACGAATGATGCGATGCAGCGCTGAGGCTTATTCTGTCTGTCCGTTTGCTTCTCATTGTGCGCCCCGAGCCGAGGCCACTTTCGTGGAAGGCAGCGAGTGCGACGCCTTTAATCAGCGAATTGACGTCGCCATTGAAAAGATCATGTGTTTAGAGGGTGAATCTGAAACAACCGAAAGGAGCTAACCATGACAGTTCTCTTGATTATTGCGGCTTATGTTATCATTGCGGGAATCTGGGCGGCGGCATTGATTGTTGTGAACTCAAAATGTGGTGAAGTTTTTGACTGGGATGACAGTGACTACTTGCCAGTGGCTTTCATTGCAATGTTCTGGCCTATCGCTGCCCCTGTCGCCTTGATGATCACGGTGGCGGTATGGTACGTAAAAGATCGTGAGGGGTGCCGTTAATGATTGATGATTACCCCTACACCGTGACAAATCCCACCGGGGAGATCGTCTTGCAGGCGGTGGAAAGCTGCCGGTATCCTCGGCTGGTCGAGTTGGCCTTGCTGGAGGCGGGCTACACCGTCCGCCTCCATGGAAAGAAGATCACGAAAACCGAAACGCGAAAGGAGATGCGCAAATGAAACCGCTGAAAACCGGCGACCCGTGCCCATGCTGCGGGCAGCCCATTAAGTCTACAAATCCGGAAGTGCTTAGTCTGCTGACCGATATGCGGAACTTTGGATGGAGCGTACGCGATTCTGAAAGAATGGCGGCTCTGCTGAAGCAGGAACAGGAGGCTGCGGATGGCACGATGTGATTGGGAAATCATTTTCAAAGTCGAAAAGGCGCACCGTCTGGTGATGCCGTCCTTCGCCCGCGTCCTCCAGTGGCTTGCGGGCAACGGCGCGAAATGCACCTCCATCTTCATCCGGAAACGGCAGAAAGAGGACAGCGATGGCTGAAAACGCAAAGGGAGATGCGCAAATGAAGGCGCTATTAAATTCTGGCGGTATATGCCCATGCTGCGGAACACCCATTCGCCTAACGGATCCGGAAGCCCTCCGCGTCCTGACCGATATTGCGTGTTCCGGCGGTCTCCTTGTGGGTTCTGAACTCGCTATGATATTTCTTGTGCCGGGAAACAAAGCTACGGATTCAAAGGGTGAGCAGAAGGAGGGCGGCGATGGCTAAAAACACAAAGGTCGTCGTGGGGCCGAACTTCCTGGCGCACTGGTACATCTACGACTTTCAGGTCTGCGAGGGACGGTCGGAGCTGCTGCGGACGATGGATTATATCAACCGGCACGGCTATGATCTGATTTCCGTCACCCAGTATCAGGAAACCTACACGGTATTCTTCCGCCGCCGTGCCTGCGGGTAGGGGGTGTGCAATGTGTCCAAGCATCAAGAATGCAAGATTTGCCATGCCATCGGTGCTGAGATTGGCGCAGACGGCCGGTGCTGCGGGTGCCGGATGGCTCTCTGGGCTACTCGGCGTAGAATGCGGTATGGATCCCTGATAGGGCAACTCCGCGCTGCGGGTCTCGATCCGAGGACGGTGGAAGTTCCGGATCTACCACCAGCGAGGGATACTCGAAAACACTGGAGGTGACCGGGATGGAGCAGCGGTGCTGGGTCTGCGGGGTTCGGGGTCAAACGGATCGCCAAGGGCGGTGCCGTTCGTGCCGGGAAAGCAAGGCCGCCGACGATGCCAGAACAAGCTACGGCCGGTATAAGGCTCGGCTTTACGAGCAATATGGTGAGCAGCCGGATCTTCCGGCGGACTTTTACCGGGAATGCCCGATTTGCCACCGGGTGTTCCTTCCCAGGCGGAAAAATCAAATTTATGACGTGCCGGCCTGCGGGCAGATCGCAGCGGCCAGAAAGTATCGACAAAAACAGCGCGCAGGCCATGGGGCTCCGGCGGTTACAATGGAGGATCAACATGGCGCAAACGCTGCGTATCAAGACGGCAGGAGGACTTACCAAGATGAGTTTGTCTCCCAGAGTTAAGAGATCAGACGGATTTCAGAGCCGCCGGGAAAAGAAAAAAATCTCATCGGCGGCGCAGAAATACATCAATGCCAAGGCTCAGCGCGATCAACTGGAGTTTCTCCTGGCGGCCAACGTCAAGCCCGGTGACTGGTTTTTGACGCTGACGTATGATGATAAACATCTCCCAGATTGCTGGGATCGGGCAAACAAGCGGACTCAGTGGTTTTGCCGGAAGCTGCGGGAGAGCCGGCCGAATCAGATTACCATGTATTTTTACAATATTGAGCGGGCGCATTGGTCCGAGGATCCGAATTGCTGCCATCGCTGGCACCACCACATGGTGGTCTCCGGGGACGTACCGATGGAGACGCTTCAGGCACTGTGGGGCAACGGTCATGTAGACGGTCACCCCATCGTTCTGGACGCCGACCACACCTACGGTAGCCTGGCCACGTATTTTCTCAAAGAGGCTAATGAGTTCCCGGGTAAGCGCGGATGGCGCAGCTCCAAGGGATTAGCCAAGCCGGAGGTAGACAGCATGGTGGTGGATGACGATTATGTGATCCAGCCACCGGACAGCGCCGGCGTCATGGTGCTGGATAACCCAGGCCCGCAGATCACGGTCTATGGCCGGTTCCAAATCATCAAGTTCCAGGCACTTGACGGATATGACGGTGGTGTGCTATCCTCGATGTACGCACGGCGCCGGAAGACGCCGAGGCGCAGGGCTGCAACGTACGGTTCTCACTGAGCGCTGGCCCTTCCTACTATTTAACTTGAGGTGTTTATATTATTTTCTCGGAGGAGGCAAAACGTCATATGATTAATGATCAGATTCGTGGTACAATGTTGGCAGTGAGGGACGGGTACCTGGAATGCCCATACTGCAAGGCCTCCAGGGTGCAGCGAGTCCGGCGGGACACGGAGGCCAAAAGGCTTCAAGTCTACTGTCGCAAATGCAAGCATGAGATGATCGTCGATATGCAATCGGGCCAGTGCTATATGAGCCGGGGCCAGTGATCCACCAGTGCGGTGGGTTGCTGAGCTCCGGCTTTTCTTTTGCCGTGGAGGTGATCGGATGAACAAACCGTTGCGCAAGTGCAGGTATCCTGGGTGCCGGGTGCTGACCGCCGATGGATACTGCCCGGAACACAAGCCAAAGCAGGTGCGCAAGGCGTCAGCTGCATGGCACTACCTGTACACAGATCCTCGCTACGGCTGGGAGTACAGGCGCAGCAAGCATCTTCTGGCTGAGCCATGGTGCAGAGCGTGCGCAGCCAAAGGCTTGCGCGTCCGGGCAACGGACGTTGACCATGTGGTGCCGCATCGCGGCAATGTGGAGCTGTTCCTGCATGGCGAGCTTCAGAGCCTGTGCCATGCGTGTCATGCGGCGAAAACACTGGCAGAAAACGGGTACTACAGCGTCGGCAAACGGTAGCGTTTGAGCGTTTGGCTTGGGCAGGCGTGCGCAGGCTTGCGGGCGTGTGCGCATAGCGTGGACAACGGAAAGCAAACGCCCCCCCTAGGCGGAAAGTTCTGAAACGTGCTGGCCGCGACCCCGCCCCTACCTCCGCACGAGAAAAATTCCCCACGGGAGATTTTTAGACGGCGGGCGTTAGCCTCAGAAAATTGCAGACGGAAGGAGTCACGGAGAAATGAGCGGAAACAGACGGCCGATGGCTGTAAATCTGGCCAGCGGCGGGAAGCACTGGACTAAGGCTGAAATCGAGGAGCGAACGGCTACCGAGGCATCGGTGCCTAAGCCGGTGAAGCTAACATGCCCGAAGTGGCTCTCCCCGGCTGCGGCGAAGTTGTTCCGCGCGTACGCCAAAGAGCTGATTTCTTCCGGGCTGCCCGTGTCCAAATTGGACACCGGTACACTGGCAAGGCTTTGTGATGCCGAATGGAGCTACTCTGAGGCCAGTCGGCAAAGGGCTGCCTATCTCACCATTGCGCTGGAAGTCATGGAACAGGAGGCGGCTGATCGGAAGGCATCTGCGCTTGTACCCCTCTCTGCCGGGTACGGCGTGAACGGAGAGAATCGGGCGAAAGCCTACGCTCTGGCGCAGGAGCAGATTGCCTACTGGACTAAGACGGCTGCCGTATGCGAGAAAATCGCGCGAGGCGCAGCAAATGATCTCGGGTGTACGATCTCCTCCCGGTGCCGTATGATTGTGCCCAAATTGGACACCGAGGAAGATGATCCCCTGGCGCGGCTGCTGGAGTTGAGACATGCTTGACGAGGTGCGGGGGCAGCTGGTTGTTGACTTCGTCCAGCTTCTGAAACTGTCCTCCGCCGGGTTCGACGGGCAGCCCTTCGCCTTGCAGCCCTGGCAGAAGCAGCTTGTCGTGAATTTTTACGGCGCGGTGGATCGGGATGGTGAAGAGGTCTTCCGGCACTACCAGTACCTATATCTGGAAATTCCCAAGAAAAACGGAAAGACGGAACTGGCGGCTGCTCTTGGACTCTACCATCTACTGGCCGACGGCGAAGGGAACCCCCAGGTGTATATCGTGTCCGCGGATAAGGAAAATGCCGGCATCTGCTACAACGCCATGCGCAAGATGGTAGAGAGCGCCCCCTGGATCAGGAAGCGGGTAAAGGTCGTAGACTCCCGGCGGGAGCTGCGGCTCCGTGATGGCAGCGGATTTGTGAAGGTGCTGTCGGCGGATGCCGAGAACAAGCACGGCTACAACCCAAGCTGCGTGATTTTTGACGAACTCCATGCCCAGCCCAACCGGAGACTCTGGGACGTGATGACCTTCGGCGCCGGATCTGCCCGACGGCAACCCACGTGGATCGTGCTGACTACGGCGGGCGACGACCCCGATCGCCTCTCCATCGGTTGGGAAATCCATGAGAAATGCCGGAACATCCTGGCGGCCAGAGATGGCAGCGGGGATCCTGGGCTGGATGACCCGCTATGGCTGCCCGTAATCTACGGCATGCCGGACGATCCGGAGGAGCTGGCGAAAATTGATATTTACGACGAATCCCTATGGTACCGGTTAAACCCCAGCCTGGGCGTAACGATCCCTATCCGGACGCTGCGCAGCGAGGCTCGAAATGCCAAACAGAGCGAAGCATCTGAACGGCTGTTCCGCTGGCTGCGGCTGAATCAGTGGATTGCCGTGAAGGACGTCGGCTGGCTTCCTCTCACGCTGTACGATCGAACACAATGGCATGTCCCATCGTTGGACGCTATGGATCTTCCCGGCCCGACGCTACGCAAGACCATGCGAGAGACGCTACGGGGCAAGCAGTGCTACTCCGGGCTGGATCTGTCCAGCACCACAGATCTGTCGGCGCTGGTTCATGTGTTCCCGCCCCAGCCGGGGCTAAAGCAATGGGTCGTCCTTTTCCAAGCATGGCGCCCCAGGGCTACGGTGGCCGCCATGGAGAAAAAGGATCATGTGCCATATGTGGACTGGAACCGCGCCGGATATCTGAATCTGTGCGAGGGAGATATGATTCACTTCCCGGATATCAAGGCGGCCATCAAGGAGGCGGCGCAGACATATGACCTGCGGGTGCTGGGAGTTGACCCCTATCTGAGCCGGGAAATTTCCGGAGAGCTGATGGACAGCGGCATCAATGTGGTAGAGATCCGGCAGAATATGGCGGAAATGAGCCCCGCCATGAAAGAGATTGATAAGCTGCTGCGCTCCGGGCAGATGGTACATGAACATAATACCTGCGCGCGGTGGTGCTTCGGCAACGTCCGGTGCGCGGTGGACGGAAACGAAAACCTGAAGCCAATGAAAAACAAATCGACAGGCCGCATTGACATTGCGGTGGCCTGGATCATTGCCGTGGCGGCCTATATGCTGGATCCCAAGGATAATTTTGCCGATCTGGTGGCCTCCGGGCGGTGGAGTATGTAAGGAGACAGCGAAATGCGGAAAATTGTGGACGCGATAATCGTTTTGGGCACAGAGTTGCTTGGTGCATTTCTGGTGCTCTTGGGGCTTTGGCTGATTTGGAAGCCTCTGGCGATAATTGCCGCAGGGGTGCTGCTGGTGCTTATCGGCGGTGCGATCTATGCTGAAACCCAGCGAGCAGAACAGGAGGATGACTGAAAATGAATCTTTTACGGGCGCTGAACGCGCCTCTGAATCGGAGCCGAAGCCCCACCAAGGGAAGCCGAACCCCCGGCATTGCCAGCCTGACGGTGCCGGTGAGCAACGGAGGATGCTACCAGGCTGAGAAGCTCTCGGCGGTGTATGGCTGTATTTACGGGCTGAGCTCCGATCTGGGGAGCCTGCCAAACTACGTTTTCAACCGATACACCAATAAGCGATGGCCAAATCATCCCGTGCTTGAGCTGCTGAATGTTCGCCCCAACACACGGATGACACCGCTGATTCGGAGATCCTTGATCGTTCGCTCTATCCTGACGACGGGAGACGCTTATGATTGGATCCTCCGGGATCCTGTGACGCTGGAGCCGGTGGAACTGGTGCCGCTGCCGGGAGACCTGGTGCGGCGACTGATCACCAAAGATGGAACGCTGTGGTATGCAGTGACGGACCCCGTGACCCGGGAACTTTTTTACGTGGCACAAGAGGATATCTGCGACTACAAGGATCTGAGCCGGGACGGCGTAAACGGGATGAGCGTACTGAGTTACGCTTCGGAGACCGTGGCCTCCGGTCTGGCGGCTCAATTCTATAACAAGAATTTTTACGAACACGGTGGGCAGCCTTCCGGTATCCTAACGGTGGATGCGGATCTAAGCGGCAATGTCCGCGATCCCAAAACCGGGGAAATGACGGACAAAACCGTGAAAGACTACATGCGGGAAGAATGGGAACGAACCCAGGGGGGCGCGGAAAACGCCCACAGGATCGCCATTCTGGATCGTGGCTTAAAGTACCAGAGTCTTTCCATCTCTCAGAAGGACGCACTGTTCATTGAGCAGCAGGAGCAGACCGTTGCGGATATTTCTCGATATTTTGGCTATCCGCTCTACAAGCTCCAGGCGGGCAAACAGAGCTACAACTCCAATGAACAGCAGAATCTGGACTATGTGACCAGCTTGACCCCCAGAATTTTGCAGCGGGAACAGGAGCAGAGCTACAAGCTGTTGCCCCCTTCCCAGCAGGAGCTGGGCTGGTGCATCCGCACAAACATCATGGCGCTGCTGCGGGGCAATCCTGCGGCCAGAGCAAGTTACTACACCGCCATGCGGAATATCGGCGCCTACTCGGTAAACGATATCCGGGCGTTGGAAGACCTGTCGGGTGTGGAGGGCGGCGACGAATATGCGGCATCCCTCAATTACGTGCCGCTTAAGGACTGGGCGGCTCTGAGTGTCAAGCGAGCTAACGGTAGCGGACAAAGCCCGGCAGATATTGCAGACAAGCCGGACAAGGACACGGATCCGGAAATGCCTGACGAAAAGGAGGATACGAATAATGGTGATTAACTTATCCGGTGAGCTGATTCCGGACGATTGGGCAGAGCTGTACCGAGCCTGGGGCTACTCCGCCGGTTTCTTCTGTCCGTCGGATCTTCGGAAGGCAATGGCGGAGTTGCCTGAAGGTGAAGAATTGGTGCTGGAGATCAACAGCGTTGGTGGCAGCGTGGACGGGGGTGCAGAGATCTACTCCCTGATCCAGGCTTGCAAAAATCCCACCAGGGCTGTGATCCAGAGCATGGCGGCCTCGGCGGCCAGCTACATGATTATGGCCTGCGACGCCATCGACATCTGTCTGCCTGCCCAGATGATGATCCACTGCGCCTGGGGCGGCGGTGCTGGGAATCAGTATGAACACCAGCAGATGGCTCAGGCGCTGGGGGTCTGCGATGAGAGCATCTTGGCATGCTATGCCAAGCGGTGCCAGGGGAAGACAGACAAAGAGACTCTGCGTGCCATGATGGAGGCCGAGACCTTTATCGGGGCGCAGGACGCGGTAGCTTACGGTCTGGCGGACAATGTGATCGGCGGCGAAGCCTCAGAGGATCCTCAGATGATGGCTGCCAGCGTCTGTGGAAACCTGGTAAGAGCCATGCGGGTGATTCCGGATATCTCCGTGCTCAAGGCCAAGCGGGATGCTGCTCAGGAAGCCCAGGCGCGGGCTGAACTGGAAACCGAAATCGGCCGTTTCCGGGATTTGGAACAGCCGAACGGGCTGTAATTTGTAATTTTTATTTTAGGAGGAATATCTATGCCTAGTATCAACACCAGCCGGCAGAAGCTCAATGAGCTGGTCGGCACGCGAGCAGGAATGCTCAAGGCAGCGCAGGATGCGCTGGACAAGGGAAACCAGCTGGAGTATAAGGCTCAGCTGGACAAGGCCAAGGCTCTGAACGGCCAGATCGACGAGCTGCAGGGGCTGGTAAAGGAGTTTGACCGGTACGACATCGCCCATGCTCCGCTCTACGACAACGACCCCTACGACATGAAGGATATGGGTGAGCGCCTGCAGAACCACGAGCGGGTATCTTTCAATCCCATGGATGTGCTGAAGCAGATCAAGCGTCCCCAGGACAGCCTGACCTTCGGCGGCACGCTGGTGCAGCCCACCGGTGGCGGCAGTGAGGTTCATGATGGCTTTAACGCTCAGGCATCCACGCTGATCAACCTGGTGCGGGCAGAAGACTTTAACGGAATGACTTCCTGGGAAGAGCCGTACCTTAAGAGTATCCAGGAGGCACAGGCGGGCAGCGTTACGGAAGTGGGCGGCACTGTCCGGACGGCCAGTGACCCCATTTTCCGTAAGGCCAAGATCATGGCCACAGAAATGAGCGTCACCAGTTTTGTGGATAAAAACATTTCCCGTCTCTCTCCTGCCAACTACGCGGCCAAGGTGCAGCAGTATGCCATGACCGCGCTGCTGCGGAAGGGCAACGACCGAATCATCAATGGTGATGGCAAGAGTTCTCCGGAGATGTTCGGCATTCAGAATGCCAAGAACACCGACGGCGAGGCCATCTTCCAGACTATGTCGGACGTGACGGCCATCAATGCGGACACCCTGCGGAATCTGGTCTTTGGCTACGGCGGTGACGAGGAGGTAGCGGCCAACGCCCGTCTGGTGCTGAACAAAAAGGCTCTGTACCAGTTTGGCCAGGTGAAGCTTAAGACCGGTGACAACCGGAAGCTTTATGAGATCACCCAGAGCGGTAACACCGGCACCATCAAGGAGGGCGGCCTGACCGTCAACTACACTCTGGCCTCCAAGTGCGGCGACACCAAGCTGCTGTATGGCGATCCCTCTATGTATCTGCTGGGTCTGTTCGGCCCCTATTCCATCCGGATTGACGAGAGCGTCAAGAGTGTGGAGCGCATGATCGCCATTCTGGGCGACGTGCTGATCGGCGGCAATCTGGTTGCAGATAAGTGCTGGGCTGTGGCGACCCTGAGCACCGCGTCCGCTGGCGGCTCTGACATCGGCGGCTAATATGCAGAGCGTTACCCGGAAGGATCTGCTGGGGTACTGTCGGATCGACGAAGACGATCCCCTGGCGGACACGGCGGTGAAAATCGCGGATAGCGTGGAAGATTACCTCCTGCGGCAAGATATCCCGGTACCGGGAACCGATGGCCGGGTTTCACTGTGCGTGATGGCCTGGACGCTGCATCAGGTGGATCACCCCGGCGAGGAAACCCCTAGGGGGGTTCGGGAGATGATCCAGGACTTGAAATTCAATCAATAGGCTCGCGCGGCGTCGCCGAGCCTCATAGTGCGAGCCAGTGCTGGTGGAGCCAGGGCGGGAGATCGGGAACGATCTCTTGCCCCGGCTTTTGCTTTGCGGGCTGCACCAAATCAGCTTCCCTCCGGGGAAGCATATGAAAGGAGTTACTTATGGCAACACCGAAGAAAGGCACCGGATCGGGGACCAGTTTTGAGCTGTCCTCCGACAACGGAGCCACCTGGACGAAATTTATGAGCGTGACTAAGGTCACACCGCCGGAATACACGCGCAACACCGTGGATCTGACGGACAACAGCAGCTTTGACACCAACAATCAGATGAAGGAGTTTGGCACAGGCTTTATTGAGGGCGGCGACCTGAAGGTTGACGGCTTCGTCCATGTGGAGGACAAGGGTCTGGCCTTTGCAGAAACCTGTTTCTACAGCGGCGAAATTGTCAGTGCCAAGCTGGTTTCTCCCCCGTGGCTGAATAAAACTTTGGTCTACCCGGGTGTAATTACGGGCCTGCAGCCCATCGGTGAGCTGGATCCGGAGAACGGCATCCCTTACAGTATGACTATGAAAGTCACGGGCAAGCCCACCGTGGCCGCAACCAAAACGAACGAGGGAGGAGGAACCTAATTTATGCGCTGTTATGAAATTACGCTCAACGACGATACCCATATCCAGCTGCGGCTTACGTCGGCAAAACTGGAATGGTATCTGAAGGAGACCCAGAGCGACCAGCAGAACCCCTTGCTGGGTGTGCTGGATGCTGTGGCCATCCTGGGCAATCGGATCAAGCTTCTGACCGCCGCCTTGCAGTGGCCGAAAAACACCAATACCGTCAAGGATGGGGCGGAACTGTTGGATCTGCTGCTGGATGACGGGATGGCGCCCAGTGAGATCAGCAATATGATCCTGAAGCTGGCATGCCAGGCCGGTCTCATGGAAGAGAACGAGCTGGAGAGCATGATGGCTGCCAACGCCGAGGGTACCGTCAAATTCCGGGACGCCCTCCGGGATTTTCTGGCCGGAAAGACCCCTGCGGCGGCTGAGACGGCTCCGCAGGATTCCGACGGGCAGGAGGCAAACCCTACGGCGGCTCCCGAACAGCCCTGACAGAGCTGGTCTCCCGGGCTGTGGACTGCGGGGCCGACCCTCGGGAGGCCTGGGACTATACCCCGGGAGAGCTGCTGGAGCTGATCCGGGGGTACAAGGTTCGGGAGAAGGCCAAGGGGTACTTTGGCTATAATCTGGCGCAATGCATTGCCAGTATGATTCTGAGCAAGCGGCGGCCGGAACCCTGGCAGGCGTTCCCGGGAATGATCGAGTACGAAGCCATGACGGATGACCAGATTTGGGGCGCGTTGGACGCCTGGGCAGAAGGAGTTGACGACGAATGCGAGCCGGAGGGCTAGATCAGAAAATACAGCTGCTTGCCTTCCACGCAGGCAGCTCCAGCACCAACCAGCGAACAAAGGGAACCTGGGAGCCTGTAGGCGTTCCCATCTGGGCGGAAGTCAAATGCACCAAAACCCAGCTGTCGGAGCAGGACGGAGCCATGGCTTACGTCACGGCCTACCAGTTTTACATCCGGCGGCGCAGCGGGATTACCGGGAACATGCGGATCCGCTGGAAGGGGCGCACTTTCGAGCTGCTTGGCCCGCCCATCGACTGGAAGAATGAGAAAAACGGATTGACACTGATGGCGCGGGAGGTAACGTAGCCTTATGATGATCGCGGAAATCACCAATCAGGAGGCGCTGGAGTATATCCAGGCCAATCAGAAAAAGTTGGACGAGACGGTGGCGGCAGCGGTGCCGGAGGCTGTCAGCATTGCCAGACGGTATGCCCCCCGAAAAACCGGATTGCTGAGAAAAGGCATCATTGCCATGCCTGGGCTAGAGAAGCGCCGTTTTAAGGGCAAGGCTGTGGGCGAGGTCGTCATGGATCGAGGCCTGAACAGCGTTTTCCAGAAGCCCGGTAAGAAGGGACATCACTATTACTACCCTGCATCCCAGGAATACGGTTTCAAGCACCGTGTCCGGGGCGGCGGCATGGGGCGCGTAGAAGGTAAGCACTTCATGCACGTGGCTTCCCGTGTGTATGAAGGGGCGTTCACTGCGAAGGTGGTGAACATGGTGGAAGATCTGTTTTCGGAACTGGGTTGAAACGAGGGCGAATCATGAGTAAGAAAACGCTGCGGTGCCACGCCAAAAGAAAATTTGCAACTTCATACGGAAAAGATCAGAAAAGCGAGCTGCGCTTTAAGCGTAAAACGGCTCGGGAAATCGTGAGAAGCCACCAAAATCTTTGCTGGCTGTTCGGTGGCACGGACGATGGGTGCCTACAGGCGGCCGTTGCCAGCAAAAAGTGAAAGGTAGAGGAAATATGGCCAAGAATGTTGACGAGTGGATTGTGTCCAAATTGGACACAATCGAACGGCTGCGGGATCACGTGTTTCCGACGGCTGCTCCGGCGGGAGATTTGAGCGGACCTTTTGCCATCTTCCGTCTGAGCAAGGAGGACGTGGCGCGGGATATTGACGGCAGTGCGGGAATACGAACGGCTGTATTCCGAATTGAATTTTTTGACCATGACAATGATGCCCTTTGCGCCCTGGTGGCCGAGGCTGAGGATGTCCTCTGCCAGGGAACTGGCGAGGACGCAGAGGGCATCTATGTATATTTCAGCCGGGCGGAACGCGGGGACGAGGATGATTGTGACCAGACGCTGGATATGCTGGTAAAAAATCTGACGGTGACGGTATCGTACTGGCGGGATTGACGGAACTGGGGGTGAGGCAATGCCTCGAAATTTAATTGTCCGCGTCGGCATCGACGCGTCGGGATACACTCGCGGCCTGAGTAAGCTCAAGCAGGATACCCGAACGGCCAGCGAGGCAATGGCCAAGGAGACTGCGGCCGTCGGCCTGAGCCAGAAAGTGGCAAAAGCCCAGCCAGGAACTACGGTGAATGATCGTGTGGGATCCATGCTGCAGGCTGGCGGGACGAAGCTGATCACGGACGTGGACGTATACAACATTGCTGAAGCCCGTCGTCAGATGGAGGATCTGGCGGCGGCCAAGACCAAGCTGGAAGCCAAGGGCGTTGCGTCCCGAACCTCCACAAGCCCGGACGCAGAAAAATACTGGCAGGTCAAGGGAATGTACGAAGCCATTTCCGAGAGCATATGGCAGTATGACTCTGCTCTGCAGGCACAGGTTGCTGCCCAAAGGGCGGCGCAGGACACAGCCGTAGAGCAGGCTCAAGCGCAGGAGTCAGCTGCTGCCAGCCAGACCAGAGCTGCCCGTGGCATCCGAGACATGAGTCGGAGCGTCAGGAGCGCCCGTGGGCAGACGGATGCCTATTCACGTAGCCTTTCCTCCACGAGGAGGGCGGGAAGCTCGGCAGCAGATGGCATCAGCCGGGTGACTCGAGCTGCTCAGACTATGGCACGTAGCATCCGCAATATTGGAATTGTGAGTGTAAGTCTGCGGATCGCCGGGGCGGCATTTGGCCGGCTGCGAAGCATTGTGGGTGAGTATATCGGCAGCAACGAAGCACTGCAGGCTCAGGTCAATGGCCTGAAAATCAGCCTCGGGCAGGCGTTGGCACCAGCCATCAACGTGGTGACCAACCTATTTTCCCAGCTGATGCCCTATGTCCTGGGGGTGGCAAATGCCATCGGATCGCTAATAGGGACTCTGTTTGGTGGTGCCTGGAATAAGGCGGCCGCAGGTGCCAATAAAACGGCGGCAGCCACGGGAAGTGCTGCCAAGGCACAGAAGGAACTCAACAATCAGTTGCTCGGCTTTGATCAGATCACCCGGCTGGACAGCAATGACAGCTCCTCCGGCGGCGGTGGCGGCGGCTCCGGCGTTGGAACTTCAACCATTGAAGCAAAAACGCCGGCATGGCTGGAGCGATTCAAGACGTCTTTTACTGATCTTTTCAACAGCGACGAATTCAAGGCGGCCAATATCGGCGGGAAAATCGGTATGGCGTTGCAGAACGGAATTGATTTCCTCGGTGATGGAATCATTCAGTTCGACTGGCGTAATGCCGGGAGAACGCTTCGGGAAAACCTGGAGTCTTTCCTGACTTCCGGCTGGATAGAATCGGCGTTCAGAACGGCCGGAAATGCGTTCGGCGGCATTGGCGACTTGCTTCTCGGCTTCCTGGAACCCGAGTTCGACGATCTTGCTTCTGGGTGGGAAGATGCCGGTTTTGCGGATGTCGGAGCCTACTTGGCGAAGATAACCGAACCGTTTTCTTTCTCCGGGCAAACTTCTAAAACCATGAAATCCGTTATATCTCCGTTCTTTGAAGGCTTATCTGAATATTTCGGGGAGCATGGACACCAGAGCATCGCAGGATTTTTTCAGGGTGTTGCAGACGTTACAGCGGATATTCCTGGGGCCATCAGTACATATTTTGTGGATCCACTCATTAATGGGGTGAAAAATCTGCTGGGGCTCAATCCAAAGTCCTCGGTATTCTCCGGATTTGCCCAGAATTGCGTGGACGGGTTCACCGATAAGTTCTCCCAGCTGAAAGGTAGAATCACGGAGAAATTTACGGGAATCCACGATGCCGTTACAAAGACCGTGGGCAAAATCAAGAACGCCTTCAACTTCAAATGGCAGCTGCCCCAGCTGAAGCTCCCCCACATTAGGGTGGATTGGGTGGAGGCTGGCGGCTTGCTGAGCAAGTTCCTGGGCATCAGCAGCATTCCTCAGCTGAGCGTGCAGTGGTTCGCCAAGGGCGGCATTCTGGACGGGGCGCAGATCTTCGGCGGTGCCGGAGGGACACTTTTCGGCGGCGGCGAGGCTGGCCGGGAGGCGGTTCTCCCCCTCGATAGCAATATAGACTGGATGGATAAGATTGCCGACAAGGTGGTGGCCATGCTGATGGGCAGCGGAGACGTGAACCTCACGGTGCCGATCTACCTAGATGGGAAGTTGATCACCACGGAGGTCATCCGGCGGATAAGAAATCAGTCACGAGCCAGCGGGCAGCCGGCAGCGGGGTACTGATATGGCAGAACTACGTATGGCGACTACCGTAGGGCTGGCTAGATCTGTTGCGGTTGACCGCTGTCGCGTCAACGGCGTGGATTGCTGGTCACTTGCCAAGCCCGACGGCGTCTCCGTGGGACCGAACCCAACGGATGCCGAGACCAGCGGGCGCAGCAAAGGCGATGCGGGAATGCACCGTCAGATTGTAGCGGTCAAGGACAAAATCGTTATCAAATTCCGGAATCTGACGCCGGATGAGGCTCAGACGGTGTCGGCGGCAGTGTACCAGGAGTTCGTGACCGTTGACTACGTCTCCCCTCGGTACGGCGCACGGACCGGCTTACAGTTTTACGCTCAGGTCAACGCGCCCACGCTGACAACGCCCATGCGGATCAAGGGGCAGTGGGTGCCTTGGAGCTGGTCGGGGCTGGAACTGACGTTAGTGGAGAAGTGATATGCAGGAGACAAGCGCACTATATCGGCGGCTGCTTGCCGAAGGCGCGGGCGTAGAAAGGCGCCTCGCCATCGGCGAAAGCGGCGCGCTGATCACCAAGGCGGGGGACGCCATCACATTTGGCGGCGTGCGGATCCTCGTTGCCAGCTCCGGCGCGGATGGCGGGTACGACGAAAGCATTGTATCCGAGATCAGCACCCAGGGGCAGGTTTTTCCGGACGGTGGCCCCAGCATCGGCGGCACCCAGGCGGGAGAGATTGACGTGGACATGTTTGCACCGGCGGGAGAAATCCCCAGACAGGCGCGGCTCGCTCCCTACATAAGGCTTGCCAAGGACGGCGAATACAGTGAATGGCTCCCCCAGGGTGTCTACTTTGTGGACACTCGGGAGGACAAGGACCCGCCCGGATTACGGCGGCTGCGACTCCACGGCTACGACGCCATGCTCCGGGCGGAACAGGACTACCCGTCAAGTCGGTTGTCCTGGCCGGCGCTGGACACGGCGGTGGTGCGGGAGATCGCCCAGGCCATGGATGTTGGCGTTGACAGCAGAGTCTGGCAAGTCCTGACAGCCGGGTACCGGATCCCGTACTCCACGGAGTACAGTTGCCGGGAGATCCTGGGCTACATCGGGGCGATGTACGCCGGAAACTGGATCATGAGCGACGCCGGAAATTTGCTGCTGGTACCTCTGGGCGGCTTGCCGAAGGAGACGCGGCTGCTTGTGGACAATACCCGAAGCACGATCACGTTTGGAGGTGTGCGGATCCTTGTTTGACAAAACATACGTTGGGCAGGCCGTCCTAGGGAGCTTTTCCGCGCCGACCGCTCTGAACAGCTGGAGTAAAGTTGTCATCAACGTGGATGACGATACCAGCTACGAAGCCGGCACTGACACCGGCCGGATGCTGACTGTTACCATTCCATACGGTACGCCGCAAATGGCCAGGGATATCCTGGCCAGGCTCCAGGGGCAGAGCTACCAGTCCTATGAAGCGTCCACCGCTTTGCTAGATCCGGCTGCAGAACTTGGGGACGCAGTTGAGGTGCGGGGCGTCTTCGGTGGCATTTATAAGCGGGACAGGAAGCTGGACAAACTCTACAGCGCGGATATTGCCGCACCGGGGGATGAAGAGATTGACCATGAATACCCCTACCAATCCTCACAGGCTCGGCAGATCGTCCGGGAGCGGAAGCAGACCAAGGCCAGCCTTCAGGTATTATCTGATAACATTTCCGCCGAAGTCTCTGCCCGTATCGAGCAGGGGAACGAACTCACCTCGCGGCTGGACATTCAGAGCGGCCAGATCTCCGCGCGGGTGACCAAAACCGGCGGTGACAGTTCGTCCTTTGGCTGGGAGCTGCTTAATGATTCCTGGACGGTCAAGGCCAACAATACCACGGTGTTCAAAGTCACCAAATCCGGCGCAGAAGTTCGGGGGAAGATCACCGCCCTTAGTGGCAAAATCGGCGGTTTTGATATCCAATCCGACTACCTCAGCTATAACAATCAGGCCTGGGACGGCACCAACAGTCAGGGTATTTACATTGGTGTCAAAGGCATTCAGTGTGGCTCAAAGGCTAGCGGCGTGCAGATTACGCCGAACGGCAAGCTGTACGCTGAGGATGGCTATTTCCGGGGAAACGTCAGCGCTGGCCAAATTCAGTATGGGTATAACTCAGACGGAGAATATAATGGCTACTTCAATGGCTCTGGACTGGAATCACATAGTGTCCACGGTTCGGAAATCGGCTACAGCACCATATCAACGGCTTACGTCAGCGGCGGCATCAACACCAGCTTAGCCTATGCCGACTTCTCCAACGATGTATTTAACGGCGACGACACCGCGACATGGGTGCTAACTGATTTTTTGCAAATTAGCGGCCATCAGATAGCGTTCGGAAGTATTAACGGGACCAACGTCCTCACGTGGCATTAACGGAAAGGATAAGTATATGGACAAACTTAAGACAGCATCCGGTAAGGAATTCGATTGCGATTCCTTCAATTTCGCACCAACTCTAAATCGGGCCTACATCCGCGTTTCGCACTTATCGCTTGTCACAGCGGCAGAGGTCTTTTCAAATCCCGCTGAAACAGTGCAGTTGTGGTATGGGGATCAGTATCTATCTCAATACACTACGTTGCTGTCTATCAAGCCTGAAGGCAACGCAATTCGGATTGCCTTAAGAAAGGAGTAAAAATGAACCCTGTAATGAAACTTAGGGCAGTCCTGAACACTCTTGAGGGCGTTCAGGTCGCAGGACGGGAGAACTGGGACAGGATGCTGGGCAGTATGCAGGCCATTGAAGAAGTGGTGCAGGTGCTGTCTGCGCCTCCTGCCCCTGACAAGGAGACTGAACAGGAGGAAGCAGATGGCAGATAAAGCAATATCCGAGCTGATTGCAGCAGAACAGATAAAAGCCGCTGACCTTTTCGTCCTGGAACAGGACAGCGCGGCAAAGAAGCTGACGGGACAAATTCTGCTGAACTGGCTGACCGCAGCCGCTGACGGCCATGGCGGTATCAGCAGCATCGTGAAGCATTCCACCAGTGGCCTGACGGATACATACCGTATCACCATGGCGGACACCACTACCTTTGACTTCACCGTAAAAAACGGTCGGGGCATTTCAACCATTGCCAAAGTCTCCGTCAGCGGGCTGGTAGACACGTACCGTATTACCTATAACGATACTACCACCAGCACGTTTACCGTCACGAACGGCGCAAAGGGCGATAAGGGCGACAACGCATACGTCTGGATTCGGTACGCGTCTCAGAAGCCAACGGCAGCTTCTCACAGCTTCGGTGTTCTCCCTGACAATTGGATGGGCGTATACAGCGGCAATTCCGCAACTGCCCCAACGGACTGGACGAAGTATCAGTGGTTCGAGATCAAGGGCGAAAAGGGCGACATCGGGAACCCGGCGCTGTTGACCAGCCAGTCCGTAACATATCAAGCCAGCACATCCGGGAATGTTATACCGTCCGGAAACTGGCAAGGCAGCATTCCCACGGTAGCGCAGGGCGCTTACCTGTGGACGCGAGTTGCAATGACGTTCAATTCCGGAACCCCGATTTATGCCTACTCCGTCTCCCGTATGGGCTTGGATGGCACCGGTGCTGTATCCAAAGTGTGCGGCAAAGAACCTAACTCCAATGGCAACGTTGAGCTAGGAGCTGAAAATGTTGGGGCGTTGCCTAGTGTTGGCGGTTTAATGACTGGAAATATTGTCATGAACTCCCACCAAATCAAAGTATTAGGTGCTCCCACGGACAGCGCTGATGCTGCAACCAAGGGGTACGTAGATACGGCGTTAAGTAATGCCAAAACGATTGCAAAGACTGCAACGTTAACTGCTACCGGTTGGTCTGCCAGCGCCCCGTATACCCAGTCTGTTACGGTCTCCGGTCTGACGGATACAAAACGTGCGATGGCTTATCCAGTGTACGGGAGCAACACGGCCACCAATCTTGCGCTGAAAGAGGCGTGCGGTATGGTGAGTTTCGCTTCCCGGTCAGGCAGCACGCTGACGTTTACCTGCCTTGAGGACAAGCCGACAGTGGCTATCCCGATTACAGTGGAGGTGTACGTATGAGCATTGCAGTGCCTTTATATGGATTTGGTGCCAGCGGCGGTAGCCCCAACAAATCGACAATAATTGTGACCGCCCCTACAGGCTCCACTGTAACCTGCAAGATGGGGTCTACCACGAAGACAGCTTCCGAGAAAAACGGTACATGGACGTTCAGTAGTTTGGATATTGGTACCTGGACTATTACTGCTACAAAGGGCAGCAGCATCGCAACCCAGGACGTTAACATTACTCGTTTAACTGTAGAGTATGTTACAATAACGTACTTTTCAGCTACAATCAACGTCACTTACCCCGCGGGGTCAGTTTGCACATGCGGTGACGGAGTTACAACTTTTACTGCTCCAAACACTAGCGGTTCGTGGGCATGCATAGTCTATAATGCGGGCACGTGGACTGTAGCAATTACCGACGGCGAGAAACACGCCAGCACGAGCACAGTAATCTCCACAAATGGCCAGACGCAGAATATCGAGTTGAACTATCGGGCGTTGCTTTACCAAGCAGGTGATACGTCTGATAAATGGCAGTACGAGCCTATGTACATAAGTACAAGCTATAAAAATGCTACAGCACCTACTGTTAACGTAGAGTCGGACAGCATGACGGTAACTCAGCCTACTTACGTAAATGGTTGCGCCTATGTATACACCAGCGAGATAGACATGACAACACTAGACACACTTAGCTTTGATGGTACTCTAAGTACAGCCATGACCAACTTTGCAGATGCTGCATGTCTGTGCATATGGACGAGCTTAGGTACTTATGTCACCGATAACCGGGTCGCATACATCAACTTCAAAACTGCATCCCCCAAGCAGATTGATGTATCAGCTCTAACTGGAACCCATAGGGTTGGATTCTTCCTGTTTTCAAACGGCACATATGCCAAGGTCAACAGTCTATTGATAGAGTGAGGTGCTGAGAATGCAAAAAATCTATCTAGATGCTGATTTTAAGTGCTATGCTACTCCTAGCGAGGGCTTAGTAGAAATTGAAACGGATGCCTTCGATGGCAAATGCGGTACCTACGTTGAGGGCTACCGCTTCATCCCGGCGGGTCAGACATGGACACGTGCTGATGGCGTGGTGTTCGCCGGTGAGATGATTGCCCCGTGGAAGCCGTGGGCGGAGCTGGACGCTGTACAGCGGGAGTATGAGCGGGAACAATACCAAACAGTTGTTGCTCAGAACGCCGAATATGAATCGGCGTTATCTGAAATTGAAACCGCTTTGGGGGTGAATAATACATGACCATTGAAGAAAGAAAACAAAGAATCCTTACAAGGATTGCAGAAATGAAGGCCGAGGGCGTAGATATGCAGAACGCCCTGACCATTTTGGAGGTGACGCCGGATGAAGACGTGGAGTAACGGCGCCAAAAAGCGGCTGGTGGAAATCCGCGCCGCCGAGGACGGTGAGCAGGATATGCGAGCCATCGCCGCAAGCATTGCCAAGCTGCCTCCCGGTCAGCTGAAAAAAGTCCTCACTGACGACATCATTGCCATTCTGGCGAAGTACGGGGTGGTGATTGCGTGACCGTCAAACAGATTCAGTGCTTGCTCACCTATCTGGGCTATTCTCCCGGCACGATTGACGGCATTGAGGGCAGGAATACCCAAGGGGCAATCCGGGCGTTTCAGGCCGACTACGGGCTTACCGTGGATGGGATATTCGGCATCGGGACGGAGGCACGTATTCGGGAGGTCGTTGCTTCCGGAGAGCCGCCCCAACAGCCCCAAGGCACCCCGGGGACGGAGGGCGGCGCAGACTGGTGGAAGGATATCCGGTATTTCAAGCGCGCCGAATTTCGCTGCCCCTGCGGCCGCTGCGGCGGATTCCCGGTGGAGCCGCAGGAATCCATTGCGCGTACCGTGGACGAAATCCGCTACAGGCTGGGCATCCCGATTTCCATTGTGGACGGCGGCGGTTCCGGCGTGCGGTGCGCGGCGCACAACGCGGAGGTTGGCGGTGTGTCCGACTCCCAGCATTTGTATGGGCTGGCGGCCGACCTGCACAGCGCAGCAAGTCCGGCGCAAATGAAAGCCGTGGCAGAAGATGTCATGGGACACACAGGCGGCATCGGGCTTTACGACTGGGGGATTCACGTGGACACTCGCCCCGGATATGCCCGGTGGAACGGCTGAGAAGGGAGTATGCCAATGGACTTGGAACATGAGCAGAGACTGACCGCCGTGGAGGAACGGTCGAAATCCAACAGCCACCGGCTGGATAAGGTGGAAGCATCCACCGAGGCCATAACCCGGCTTGCGACCTCCATGGAGGTTATGGCCAACAAGCAAGAACAGGTCGCGGATACCGTTGACAGGCTGGACGGCAAGGTCACGGCGCTGGAAGGAAAACCCGGAAAGCGCTGGGACAATCTTGTGGAAAAGCTGATTTGGGCGGTCGTGGCCGCAGTTGCAGGCTTTTTCCTGGCTCAAATCGGGCTGGGTTGAGCGATATATTTTGTATCTTGGGGGTATACCATGAATGAAAAAGATTTTGTAAACCTGTGCAAAAAGGCCGTCGCTGAATACTCCAATGAGCATTTGGACAGGAGCGACGGCAAGAAGATCACCGAGGACGATGTTTTTATCGTCTGGATGTGCAAGACCTTGCAGAATAGCAAGGCGCTTGCGAGCACCACCCTCTTTGACGGTATGTACTACGAGCTTACCTTCAACGGGGACAAGAAAGAACTCTATTTCGACGCCTACAAAAAGTGGGAAAATAAGGCCATTTCTATTGGCTGAATAATTCAAGGAGGAACATACAATGTTTGAATATTTCATTTATCATTACGGTACGCAGATCATTGCGGCCATTCTGTGCGCGATCTTCGGCTGCCTGGGCTATGCCATCAAGCAGCTGGCCGTGAAGTACATCAACGACGACACTAAACGCGCGATCGCCCGCGTGGCGGCGCAGTTCGTGGAGCAGGTGTGGAATACCCTCCACGGCGCGGACAAGCTGGCCAAGGCACTGGAGACCGCCGAGGCTCTGCTGAAGAAAAAGGGCATTGATTTTGACGCTGAGGAAATGCAGATTCTGATTGAGGCGGCTGTGGCTGAATTCAATGAAGCATTCAAGAAGCCGCTGACAGAGGAATCCACCGCCGACGCCGTGCGGCGGGTAGAAGCGGCGACTGAATAATATGGAACATCCCCCGGCCTTCCAAAAAGGAAGGTCGGGGGATTCTTTACGTCTAGCAGGAAATGGAAGAAAAGAAAAACGGGACCGGTGCAGGCACCAGTCCCTGAAAAGGATTAACACATCCTTTTGTGCTACAGGCACATTATACACATGTTTCAGCCATTTTGTCAACAATTTTTTTAACGAATTCGTAGTTGGAACGCAGAACAGCATTGTCAGTAAAATAATCCTTGTGTAGAACAAAACGTTTGTCCAGTAAATCCTTCAGCTTTTGAATTTTATACTTTTTTATTCCAGAACTTGTCACAACTGAATTGAAGCAGCAAAGCATTACAACAAAATCGTGTACAGACCGGTTCCCCATTTTCTTGGTCCTGCTTTTGGCGGAAATTCCATCAATAGTCGCGACAAATGAATTAGCCATTCTGTTTTGTGTAAAATGACTACCGGAATGATCAGCTAGGTTGTTTATGAGACAATTATTATGGGCGGCGGCATTTCGAAGAAACTTTACAATCCTTAAAGTACCTACATGGATAGATTTGGAAGGATATTTGCGATAATAGGTATCACAGAAATTTATCAAGTCACCGAATGAAAGCACTTCGACAAAAGCCCATATAGGAAAGCGATCTTTATATTTTTCAATCAGATCTTCACAATAGGAATCTTTTGACTTTCTTTGTATTCCCTCTGATACTTCTGGATGGCAAAAAAGAAATTCCTCAACGATCGCGTATCCGTCCTCGTCCTTATTGTCCGAAATGTTTTTGAGAAGGTGAACTTTGAGAAAATGCTCAATATCGAGCGTGAAATTTAGAACTATTTCACGCAGATACATATCCAGCGTGGACAACTCTTGGAGATACGCAAAATCCACATTAAAATACTTCCCTGCATTTTCACCTTGAGAGAATTTTGAATAATTTTTGCAGAATGCTTTTAACTTAAAATAATAATTGTTTTCTGAAAGAAATGCGGCGGCTTGCTGCTCACTGACTATATTGAATTTTATTCCTTTGACGTCTCGCATATAAGTGACTTGAGCCTCTATCGTTAACTTAGGCCGCGCTTTATTGTGAATAGTGTCATTCGAATCGTTGACGATTTTGGCCAGCCAGAATTTGTCTTCCATCGATAGTTCTCCCCAATTTCGCTATTTTCTACAGTCTACTATATGCGTTACACAAATTCAATCGACAATGTAAACAAATTTTGATGAACTCTTCGACACCCACACCTTCGCCACCCTGCTGCACAGGCGGCTACCCTTTCAAGACAAAACAACCCGGCTCAGGGCCAGCCAAGGTCAGATTGGCAGCCTTCTAACGCTGAAATGCTCAACTTGTTCTTGCAATTCGCGAACAATAAAATTTGGAGATAAAAAACATGTTTGAGTATTTTATCTACACCTACGGCGTTCAGATCATGGGCGCTATCCTGTGCGCAATCTTCGGCTTGCCTGGGCTATGCTATGAAGCAGCTTGCAGCCAGATCCCTGACCGATGAATCCAAACGCGCCGTTGCCTGTGTGGCTGTGCAGGCCGTGGAGCAGGTATTGACCACGATCCACGGCACGGACAAGCTGAATAAGGCTCTGGAAACCGCTGAGGCGCTGCTTAAGAAGAAGGGCATTGACTTTGATGCGGACGAAATGGAAATCTTGATCGAGGCGGCTGTGGCTGAATTTAACAAGACGTTCAAGTCTGCGCCCCTGACTGAAGAATCCACCGCCGACGCCGTGCGCCGGGTGGAAATGGAATAAAATCGCAAAAGACTCGCCCCGCAGCCATCCTTTCGGGTTGCCGCAGGGCGAATCTTTTCTTTTCCCGTTTTGCGGGCAACCGCTCCCCTACCAGCGTGAATGCCTGCTTATTATTCCGCACGGATAGTAACCAGGATAGTAACCAGCAAGGATTCCAAAATTTTCGGAGATGCCCAGGGATACTTTTGTAAAATCTTGAAAAAGAAGAAAACCCAGCTTTGAAAAAATTTCAGAAAGATAAAGACCCCAAATTCCCTAATTAACCGGGAATTTGGGGAACTTTTGGCGGAGTGAGAGGGATTTGAACCCTCGCGCGCTTTTTAGACGCCTACTCCCTTAGCAGGGGAGCCCCTTCGGCCTCTTGGGTATCACTCCGAATAAAAAGAAAACTATTCACTTGATTGCCAAAGTATTCTAGCATATGGCAGAATGTTTGTCAAGCACTAATCTCGCCCCTGCGTCAAAGCTCTTGACAATTTTCCCTCTGGATGATATATTTTATGAAGTCTGGAGAGATGTCCGAGCGGTTTAAGGAGCCAGTCTTGAAAACTGGTGATGGGGCAACCCACCGTGGGTTCGAATCCCACTCTCTCCGCCACTTACTCCACCGCAATTCTATCGGAATTGCGGTGGTTTTTCTGCGTCAGCGCAAACCTGTCGGTCAGGCGTTGACAAACGCCCTCCGAACGATTACAATAGACAAAAATTACATTATGAGGTGATTTCTCATGGATTCCAAGCTGCGCCCCGAAACACTGTGCATTCAGGCCGGTTATACGCCCAAAAACGGCGAGCCCCGCCAGATCCCCATCGTCCAGAGTACCACATTCAAGTACGACACCTCCGAGGATATGGGAAAGCTCTTTGATCTGGAAGCCGAGGGCTATTTCTACTCCCGTCTGGCAAATCCCACCTGCGACGCCGTCGCCGCCAAGATCTGCGCGCTGGAGGGCGGCACCGCCGCCATGCTCACCGGCTCCGGACAGGCGGCCAATTTCATGGCAGTGTTCAACATCGCCGGATGCGGCGACCACATCGTTGCCAGCTCCGCCATCTACGGCGGCAGCTTCAACCTGTTCTCCGTTACCATGAAGAAAATGGGGCTGGAAACCACCTTTATCGACCCGGACTGCACCGAGGAAGAACTGAACGCCGCCTTCCGTCCCAACACCAAAGCCGTGTTCGGCGAGACAATCGCCAACCCCGCCCTGACGGTGCTGGACATTGAGAAATTTGCCAAGGCCGCCCACGCCCACGGCGTTCCCCTCATTGTGGACAACACCTTCGCCACCCCCATCAACTGCCAGCCCTTCCGGTGGGGCGCGGACATCGTCACCCACTCCACCACCAAGTACATGGACGGCCACGCCTCCGCTCTGGGCGGCGCTATCGTGGACAGCGGCAAGTTCGACTGGACGGCCTACCCGGACAAGTTCCCCGGCCTGTGTACCCCTGACGACAGCTACCACGGCGTCACCTACACCCAACGCTTCGGTCTCGGCGGCGCGTTCATCACCAAGTGTACCGCCCAGCTGATGCGGGACTTTGGCTGCGTCCAGTCCCCCCAGAGCGCGTTCCTGCTGAATCTGGGGCTGGAAAGCCTGCCCTTCCGCATGAAGCAGCACTGCGCCAACGCCCAGGCCGTGGCGGAATATCTGCAAGGTCACGAAAAGGTCAAGTGGGTAAAGTACGCCGGGTTGAAGGGCGACAAATATTACGATCTTGCCCATAAGTACATGCCGAACGGCACCTGCGGCGTCATTTCCTTCGGCCTCTACGGCGGCCGGAAGGCGGCCGAGACCTTCATGAAGCACCTGAAGCTGGGTGCCATCGAAACCCACGTGGCCGATTCCCACACCTGCTGCCTGCACCCCGCTTCCTCCACCCACCGTCAGATGACCGACGCGGAGCTGGACGCCGCCGGTGTCGGTGCTGACCTCATCCGCCTGAGCTGCGGTCTGGAAAACGCGCAGGATCTTATCGAGGACATCGCGCAGGCATTGGAGAACGTGTAATCAGGAGGAAAGCGTATGCCCATTCAGATTCCCAACGACCTGCCGGCAGCGGGCATTCTGCAGCAGGAAAACATTTTCGTTATGCGAAAGACCCGGGCAGAGACCCAGCACATCCGCCCTCTGGAAATCGTGCTGTTGAATCTCATGCCAACGAAAATCGTCACGGAGACCCAGCTGAGCCGTCTGCTCGGCAATACGCCCCTGCAGGTGCATCTGGAGCTGATGATGGTCTCCTCCCACCGCTCCAAAAATACCCCGCAGGAGCATCTGCTGAATTTCTATAAAACCTTCGACGAGCTGAAAGACCGAAAATTCGACGGCATGGTGATCACCGGCG
>ERZ506957.135-NODE-135-length-33791-cov-20.930994_pt1 | contig 33791 bp, 36 predicted proteins | sample MGYA00512894_ERZ506957 | MGnify/ENA metagenome assembly ERZ506957
AGCACCCTTTTTTGTAACTTTTCTGAAACTTGAATTTATGCTTTCAACCGCATTGCTTGTATACATAACCTTACGAACGCGCTGCCATAATCGAAAAGCTGCTCAACATGGTTGAAATTTCGTTTCCACACATCAACTGCTCCCAGGTATTGCGACCACTCCTGACAAAACTGTTCAAATGCTTTTCTGCATCCATTAAGACTTGGTGCTCCGTAAACTTTTTTAAGCGATTGTGTGAATTTTTTGTAGTCCTTGCTTGGCACATATTTAATTGAATTTCGAATTAAATACACGAGACAACGCTGTACAACAACATTTTTAAATATCGCTTTAGCTCCGTCTTAAAGACCGGAAACACCGTCCATACAGATAAACAATACGTCCTCCACACCCCGTGTTTTTAATTCATCAAATATTTGCATCCATGTATGTTTGCTTTCGCTTTCGTTAATCCGCAAGCCTAAAATGTCCTTTTGTCCGTCAATATCATAGCCTAAAATTGTATATACTGCATAATTCTTGCTTTCATGCTCTTTTCTGATAGTGACATACATACAATCGACAAACAGAAATGTGTACATCCTTTTCAAAGGTCTGTTTTGCCAATCGTCAAGTTTATCTAAAACGCAATCGGTTATTTGCGACACTGTATCGTGCGAAATTTCAAAGCCGTATATATCCTCAATCGTTTCGGCAATATCACGCTGGCTCATTCCTTTCGCATACATCGCCAAAACCTTTTCTTCAATCTCGGATACATCCTTTTGCCGCTTCGGTATAAGCTGTGGTTCAAAGCTCGAATCACGGTCACGAGGTACTTTGATATCCACTTCACCGGCACTCGTTTTGACCTTTTGTTCGTGTAACCGTTGCGTCGATTATCAGTCGTTTTTATGCCGTGGTCGTTGCTCTCATAGCCTAAGTGATTGTTCATTTCGCCTTGCAACATCGGTCCGAAAATATCCTTTAATGCGTCTTGCATATCTGCAACGCTTTTCGGATTATAATGTTCGATAATTTGCTTTGCGAGGTTCTAGCCCGGTGTGCTTTCTCTCTCTTTTGCCATTTCGTTCATTACTTTTCTGTCCTTTCTTTCATTGTAGCACACTTTTTCAAAAATGCAAAAAGTGTGCAAGTTATTTTTCTAACTTACACACTTTATTTTACAAGCTCTCCTTGCTCCAGATCCATCACGCAGGTTGCGTAACTATGTCCTTTATGGATTGCAAATTCATCAACAGCAAGTATCCTCGGCTTTTAGCCTTCCTCTCTTAACATTTTTTCCTTTCCCAAATTGCCTCGTCCATAATCTCTCGCTGTACTTTGCGAATCGTGTCCCAGTGAATACCGGTCAATTCCTGTATTGCTTTGATGGACATTTTTTGCTGCAAAAAGCCCTTGATCCAGTTTGCTGCTCGGTATGTTATCCGTGTTCCGGGATATTTGAAAGGTATTTCTTCTGTAAATGTTTCGTGGCAACAGTTGCATTGATATCTATGGATAAAGAAGTTCCATATGTGTGTAGTACCTCTCTGTATTGGAATATCTTTGAGTTTGACTTGACAGTTTTCATAAATATATACACTGCCTCCATAATAAGGGCACCGAACTGTCTGCGTTGACCTTACGCTCTCCAGAAACAGTACACTTTTATCTTTATTAGGGCTGATTCCTATATGTGTTCCTTTAAATCCTTGACTTTGAAATTCAACTTTGATATCATCTAAATAGAGCATAGGTTTCTCTCCTTCATTGTTTGTCTTGTCAACTACAATTTTGGAGCTTCCTATGCTCTTTTTGAATATTTATTTTTGATTATCCCACATTTTTCCGTGATGAGGGAAATATTATCAGTTCTGTAAATAGTTTACGCAACTTAATAAAGCCACAAAACAAAAATCTACCGACAGAGTATTCTCTGTCGGTAGGTATTGCTTTTATTGAAATTTTAATTTATTATCATCATTACCCGGTAACAATACTTATGTTATCGGCTTTTTATAAACTAAATTTCGGACTCATCTCCAATTATGTATAATTTAGAAATCGTTAAAGTTTACATCGGAATTATCTCCTATACTATAGTATATCTAAATATAAACTTCCTCGTACATCGGTCTTATCTCCAATCTTTAGATTTTTATTAGATGAATTTTATCTGTACATTGGTACGACCACCATTAACAAAATTTTAAATTATATTAAGTTGTAATCATAATCTCGGATAAACCTGATTACCTTAGAATTGTGATTACTTTAAAGCTCATTTTTACGAATAATAACCTAACAACTACTTTCGCAGACAATCTATATAAAAAATATGAAGTTCTTTTTTGTATTCGTACGCTTTGAATGCAATTGTTTGATTGGTAGTAATCGGAAACCTTGTCTGATTTAAATTAATAATATGTTTAATAACATTGAAATTATCAGCTGCCCGACAAACAAACGAGATATTATAACCTTTTCTAATGTATCAGGTTATTGTTTGTTTGGGGGAAGGCTCCGCATGAAATCTCTGATATGTCTTATGTAATGGACTTTTACTTTCATATTAGAAACCTCCTTTTGTTCCTTTTCTTTGTCTATATTATACAGAATAAATCAACTGTTGTCAATATAAATATTAAAAATATTTATATTTTTATTTTATCAAAATCTATTGAAGTGCATTTTGCGTTGTGGTATAATTAAATAGTTGGGGTATTGCAAAATACTCCTTTTATTGACTTTTTTGTTGCTGTTGTGTATAATAATTACATATTAATATGATTTTCAACGGATAAGAGGTGTGGTATATGATTAAGAAGTATAATAAACTTGTGAGAGATAAAATTCCGAAGATCATTGAAGAAAACGGTCAGATGTGTGAAACCGAAATTCTTTCTGACGAAAGATACCTTGAAATGCTTGAATTAAAGCTTTCAGAGGAGTGTACAGAGTATCAGATTGATAAAAATACCGAGGCGCTTGCCGATATTCTTGAAGTTGTTTATGCCATTGCCAATGCAAGAGGTATGACAGACGGTGAACTTGACAGATTAAGACTTGCCAAGGCTAATAAAAACGGAAGATATAAAGATAAAATATTTATTAAAGAAGTTACTGAGTGGTAAACAAAAGCACGGTGCATTAAACGCATCGTGCTTATTTTTTTGTGATTCTTTGTCAAAAGTTGGGGTAAATTATGGTTTAGCAAATTGATTTGCCAATCAATTATAAAAGTTTGGTCGACCTTTTCAAAGGTCGTGGGTGTGGGCAAAGCCCACAAATACTTTCCATTTATGCAATCTGACGATAGCCAAACAGCAAGCTGTTTGGCGGCTTGAACACAACGGCGTTAGCCTTAAAAAGCGATAGCAATAAGAAAAGAAATTCGTTATTTCATTAATAAAATATAGGTTTTTTAATGGCTGTCGCCTGTTTTAACAAACTTAGTTTTAGCACGCAAACAGCGTGGCTGTTTGCGCCTGATAAATTGTTATATCGGAAGATTTTATGGGCGTTGCCCAAACCCGCAATTTTTGAAAAAATTGAGTAAACTTTTTTGCTTTCGGGAGGATAATTTAGCGTTAGCTAAATTTCAATGCCCGACCGACACTCCCCCAAACCATAATTATTGAAAATTTTGATAAAAAAAGTGCCCTGCATATGGCAAGGCACTTAAGTTTTAACAATTATTCTTCTGTATTTTCGCACTGTACCGGCTTTTCGGTTGATTCGGCAGTTTTTTCTGTAACAGTTTCTTCTGTCTTTTCTTCTGCTTTCTCTTCAACCTTTTCCTCTGCGACAGGTGCGGATTCTGTGGGTTCTTCAGCTTTTGTTTCTTCTGCGGTTTCGGGAGCTTTTGTTTCTTCGGCTTCATTTGCAAGTTCCGCAATATCATCGCCGTCAAGGCACAGGTCAAGCTCTTCAAGGAGCATTGCGTTTTGTTTTTTCTTGTGCTGTTTTATAGCAAACACGGTAGCTGATACTGCTACAAGTGCGCCAAGTGCACCGGCTGCGGCGCAAATTAATTTTTTATTATCATCCATATTAAACACCTCATCAATTATGTTTTTATTTTTGTCCAATAATTATTCAAAATAAAAATGCTTATTAAAATGAATTATCACTTTAATAAGCATATTATATCATAAATTTTATGCAATGCAATACTTAATTTGCAAAATTTGTCAATAAATTTTGAGCGTTTTGCACATAACCAAAACATTCTGTCGATTAATATACAAAAGCTAAAAATATATTTATAATCATTTTGAATATTCGCAATAGTTTCCCAAAAAGCTGAATTCAGGCATTTCCGCACTTAACTGTGCTATAAGGTCTGTAACTTCTTTACTGCTTACATTGCCTGAAAAATCAAGGTAAAACAGGTATTCAAATCCCTCGTCACTGCTTGGGCGTGGGCGAGATTCAATTTTCGTAAGGTTAAGACCGAGAGAATTAAATCTGCAAAGTAAGCCGTAAAGTGAGCCCGTAACATGAGGAAGTGAGAAACAAAGGCTGATTTTGTTTGAATCGGGTGTGATGAACAGCTTTTTGGAAATAACAATAAATCTTGTTGTGTTTTTATCGTTATCCTGCAAATGATTGTCAAGCACTTTTAAACCGTATTCCTCTGCCGCCTTGTATGAGCAGATAGCCGCAACATTAAGGCGCTTTTCCTTTGCCACATCACGAGCGGCAATTGCTGTATTTGAACATGGTGTAGAGTCAAAATTATTTTTTGCAATGTAGTCTGCACACTGTGAAAGTGACTGCGGATGCGACCATACCTTTTCAATATCCGAAAACTCTGCCTGTTTTAAACCGCCAAGGCAGTAATCAATAGGCAAATCAAGTGCGCCGACAATGTAAAAACGGTGCTTAAGTATTAGGTCATATACGGCAGAAACCGAGCCTGCGTTTGAGTTTTCAACAGGAAGTACGCCGAATGTAATTTCTCCTTTATCAACTGCGTCAAAAACATCACCGAAAGACTTATAGCAATGTGCCTCCGCATCGGGGAACAGGCGTATTGTTGCCTCGTGACCGTTAGCTCCTTTAATGCCCTGATAACCGACTTTAACATCGGTTTTCGGTATCTCGGTTTCAACATTGCTGATAACCTCTTTTATATCTGCACCACTGCCGACAATATTATGTTGTAAAGCTCTTGAAAGCTCCATAATATTTGAGTAAAGCAGTCTTGCGTATGAACCGTACTCGCCGCCACGCTCTTCAATAGCGTCAAGAATTTCGTTTTCTCTTGCCTGATTCAGAACAGGAATATTGTTGGCTTTTTTGTAATTACCTACCTCTTTGGCACAATCCATTCTCTTTTTGAAAAGTTCAATAATCTGTTCATCTATACTGTCAATTTCAGTTCTGATTTCTGAAAGATTTCTCATTTTATTCATCCTTATTATAAAAGATTTAATATAGCAACGGCTGTGACAGCCTCAATAACAGGCACGGCTCTCGGTACAATACACGGGTCGTGTCTGCCGTTTATAACAAGTTTTGCATTTTCTTTTTTCTGCAAATCGACTGTGTCCTGTTCTTTAGAAATAGACGGAGTAGGCTTTACTCCTGCTCTGAATATAACAGGCATACCGTTTGTGATACCGCCGAGAATACCGCCGCAGTTGTTGGTTTTTGTTACAACTTTGCCGTCTTTGTATTCAAAAGGATCATTGGACTGTGAGCCACGCATTTTAGAGAGTTCAAAGCCTTTGCCGAATTCAATGCCCTTTATTGCAGGCACACCGAAAACAGCTTTTGCGATTACACCCTCAACACCCTCAAACATCGGCTCGCCTATGCCTGCCTCAATTCCGCTTACGGCACATTCGATTGTACCGCCGATACTGTCCTGAGCAAGTCTTGCCGATTCAACTTCTGCACGCATTTTTTCTTCGACCGAATCGTCAATAAGTGCAAAAGAGCTGTTGTTTAATTTATTTATAAGTTTGTCGTCAATAGAAACAGGGTTAAAAGATTTGTCGTTTACATTGCCGATGCTTGCAATATGAGCGGCAATTTTAATACCTTTTTCTTCAAGAATCTGACGGCAGATTGCACCCGCAAAAACTATAGGAGCGGTAAGTCTGCCCGAAAAATGACCGCCGCCTCTAATATCGTTGCTTGCGTTATATTTAACATAAGCCGTGTAGTCGCTGTGACCCGGACGAGGACAATTGAGAAGATTGCCGTAGTCGCCGCTTTTTGTGTTTGTATTTTCAATTACCGCACATAACGGTGCGCCTGTAAGAGTATCTCCAAGCATACCGGAAAGTACCTTTGGCAGGTCGCTTTCTTTGCGTGGGGTTGCGGTTTTGTCTTTGCCGGGAGCTCGTCTTGACATCTGAACAAGCACTTTGTCCATATCAATTTTCACGCCGGCAGGAAGTCCATCGATTACAACTCCTATACCGTTGCCGTGGCTCTCGCCAAAGACAGAAATTTTTATTTTTTCACCGTAGGTCGAGGACATTTGCCTTTCCTCCTATGCTGTTGTAGTCTATATAAAAATCGGGGTAGCTTTTGTTAATGCTCATTGCAAAAGTGGCGGTTATATCTTCATCACTTCTTGCGGCGCAAACAGCGGCAGACATAACGATTCTGTGATCGTTGTAGCCGTTTACATTTCCTCCTTTAAGAGAAGAAACCCCTGTGATTTCAAGTCCGTCCGAAAGTTCCTTTACTTTGCCGCCGAGATTATTCAGCAATTCTGCGGTGGCTTTCAGTCGGTCACATTCTTTTATTCTTAATCTTTCGGCATTGATAATCTTTGTCGTGCCCTCTGCAAATGCCGCACATACCGAAAGTACGGGAACAAGGTCGGGAATTTGAGATGCGTCAATGGTGATTGCCTTTAATTCCCCTTTTTCAACAGTTACTTCGTTGTCAAGCTGAGTAACTTTAGCGCCGAATCGGGCAAGAATTTCAGCGCATTTCTTGTCGCCCTGCGTGGAATCCTTTGCAACTCCCTTTACGGTTACTTTACCGCTGACAGCGCCGAGTACCATAAAGAAAGCCGCCTGTGACCAGTCACCGTCTGTTATATAGTCGCAAGTCTTATATGATTGACCGCCTTTAATATGCCAGCCTTTTTCTGTGGCTTGAATATTCACACCAAATTGTTTCATTGTGCGGATAGTCATTGCAATGTAGCCAACGCTTTCAAGCGGGGAAGTGAGTACAATTTCGCTGTCACCCTCAAGAATCGGCAGAGCAAGCAAAAGTCCTGTGATGAACTGTGAGCTTACATTGCCGGGAATTTCAAAAATTCCGCTTTTCAGCTGACCTTTGATTTCAAGGGGAAGTCCTCCCTCGGTTTTGCAGACGGTACCCGCCTTTGGCAAAGCCTCTGTAAATATTCCGATAGGGCGCTGCGGAAGTTTGCCTTTGCCCACAAATGTTGCGTTAATATTGCCGACAGCGGCAATCGGAATAAAAAATCTTAATGTACTGCCGCTTTCTCCGCAATCAAGCAAAGCGGTTTTGTTTTTATACATATTTGTGCCGTCAACTGTGAGAACATTGTTTTCAAGTACAGCGTCAGCGCCAAGTGCTTTAATACAGCCGATAGTTGCCTTAATATCGTTTGAAAGGGCAACGGGAGAAATTCTGCTTACTCCGTTTGCCATGGCTGCGCAGATTATGGCTCTGTGAACATCACTTTTTGACGGCGGTACATTTACAGTTCCGTTTGGAACAAACGGGCTGAATTTTACATCAGACATATGTATCCTCCAATCAGGTTGTGATAAAGTCGCAGAGATTGGCAAGTTCAACTTTCTTTGTAAAGCTGTTGCCTATTTTTGTTAAAAGTACAAGGTCAATTGAGCTGCCTGCTGTCTTTTTATCGCCTTTTGCAGCCTGTGCCATCTGCTCAAAGGTAGATTTATCTGTAGTCGGCAGACCGTATTTTTTGCAAAGCGCACAAATTTTGTCGGCTGTGCCTTTTTCGGTAATTCCGTGTTTTTCACCTGCTTTTGTAATAAGCACCATACCGATTGCGACAGCCATTCCGTGGCTTATGCCTTTAAAGTTATAGATTTTTTCAATAGCGTGTCCGAGAGTGTGACCGAAGTTTAAGAGCTTTCTTTCGCCTGCCTCTTTTTCGTCACGGTTTACAACATCACGCTTTATTGAAACGCAGATTTCGATAATATCTTCAATATGCTCAAGTGCATTTTGATTTTCAAGATTTTCAAAGAGTTTTTCGTCTTTAATGCAGCCGTATTTTATAACTTCACCCATACCGTCGCAAATATAATCATCGGTAAGGGTTTTGAGCGTGTCGGGGTCAATCAATACGGCAATAGGCTGATGAAATGCGCCGACAAGGTTTTTGCCCTGCGGTAAATCAACGCCTGTTTTTCCGCCTACAGATGAATCAACCTGTGAAAGGAGAGAGGTAGGAATCTGAATGAAATCAATTCCACGCAGATAGCTTGCAGCGGTAAAGCCTGCCATATCGCCCACAACACCGCCGCCGAGTGCTACAACAATATCTTTTCTTGTCATAGAAAATTTTGCAAGTGTGTTGTACATTTCCGCAATAGAGCCGAGGTGCTTTTGCTCTTCACCTGCTTTAAAAATATGTGTTGCAATTTTAAATCCCTCTTTTTCAAGAGAATTTTTCACTCTGTCCATATAAAGCGGAGCAACATTGCTGTCTGAAATTATAGTAACCTTTTCTGCCTTTGAAAGAGCCTTTGCGTATTCGCCGCATTTGTCAAGTATTCCTCTTTCAATGCAAATATCATACGGCTTGCCCGTATCTACTCTGACTGTTCTCATAATGCACCTCAATTCTATTCGCCGAGAGCAGTTTTTACCTTGTGTCCCTGCTCCAATAATTCTGCAAGAGTTTCTCTGTCTTCTGCTTTGATTGCGTCTTTAATTTTTGTAATATTGTCAATGAGTATGTCAAGCTCGGTAATAAGCGGTTCACGATTCTCAAGGAAAAGTTCGCTCCAAAGTTGTGAATTGATATTTGCAACTCGTGACACATCACGATAACTGCCGGCTGAAAATCCCTTATGATTTGGGCAGCACGGACTCATTACATAAGAACAAGCCAACACATGGGGGAGCTGTGAGGTGAATGCAATCATTCTGTCGTGTTCTTCGGGAGTGGTAATTTTAACTGTGCCAAAACCGATTTTTCTTGCAAGATTGGCAAGAATTTCAATTTTATCCTCAGGTGCTCCGCACGGAGTAATTATGTAGCTTGCGTTTTTATACAGGTCAGCCTCCGAAACATCAAATCCGTTGGTTTCTTTGCCTGCCATTGGGTGACTGCCGATGAATACAAAGCCGTATTTTTTTGAAAGAGCAGAAAGACTTGGGCAAATTGCTCGCTTGATTCCCGAACTGTCGGTTACAATAGCGCCGCTTTTTATATAGCTGCCGTATTTTTCTATGAAATCTACCGCAGCCTGCGGATAAAGTGCCAAAATTATAATATCACATTCACCGAGGCTTTCGGGAGTACCGATTTTGTCGATTGCGCCCGCCTCAAGTGCCTTTTCTGCTGTTGCCTGCGTTCTGTTAATACCGATTACAAAGTTGTCGGTATATTTTTTTATAGCCTTGCAAAAGCTGCCGCCTATAATACCAAGACCGATAACGGCAATGTTCATTTTTCAGTGCCTCCGAATAAATATATAAAATAAAATTATTTGCTGTTGATTTTATTATTTGCTGTTGATTTTGTCAATTGAGCTTTTGAGTGCAAATACTTTCTTTGCAACCTTATCAAACTGTTCGGGTGTGAGTGACTGCGCACCGTCCGAAAGAGCGTGCGGCGGGTCATTATGAACCTCAATGATAAGACCGTCTGCGCCTGCGGCAACTGCCGCCATTGCAAGCGGCTCAACAAGCCATGACTTGCCTGCTGCGTGGCTTGGATCAACGATTACAGGAAGATGTGAAAGAGCCTTTACAACAGGAATTGCGGAAATATCAAGTGTATTTCTTGTAAATGTTTCGTATGTTCTTATGCCTCTCTCACAAAGAATAACCTTGTCATTACCGCCTGCCATAATGTACTCGGCGCTCATAAGCCATTCTTCAATGGTAGCGGAAAGACCTCTCTTTAAAAGAATAGGTTTGTCAATCTTGCCGAGTTCTTTTAAAAGCTCAAAGTTCTGCATATTTCTTGCGCCAACCTGAATAATATCAACATTTTCAAACATATCAATGTGAGATGCTCTCATAATTTCGGTAACAATAGGAAGTCCTGTTTCTTTTCTTGCAATCTTTAAGAGGTCAAGACCTTCTGCTTTTAAGCCCTGGAAAGCGTACGGTGAGGTTCTCGGCTTGAATGCGCCGCCTCTTAAGAATGTTGCGCCCGATGCCTTTACGCTCTTTGCAATATCGACAATTTGAGTTTCGCTTTCAACCGAGCATGGACCTGCCATAATGTGCAGACTGCCGCCGCCGATTGTTATATCATCGTTGATTTTGATTTTTGTATCGTCTGGGTGGAACTTTCTGTTAGCCTTTTTGTACGGTTCCTGAACTCTCTTAACATTTTCTACAATGTCTTGAGCATCAATGTAGTCCATATCAATTTTAGTAGTGTCGCCGATAAGTCCGAGAACTGTTGAATGCACACCTTCCCATTTATTTACTTTTACATTGTATTCCTCTTTGAGCATATTTGTAAAATTCATAATCCGCTCGGGTGAGGCTGACGGTTTTAATACAATAATCATTTTTTTAAACTATCCTTTCATTCCCATTTAAATAATTTATACATATTTTATCACTTTAAAGCGTTGCAGTCAACCCTGTAATATGCGTAATTATTTTTCTTGCGTATCAATAGCGTTAAGGATTGCATATGCTGTTTTGAGCGGAGTGCTTTTGCCGCTCACCGTTATGTCAGCGGCAGAAAGATATATCGGAAGTCGTTTTTCATAAAGCTGACGCATTGCTTCATCCTTGTCGGGACGCTGTAAAAGCGGTCTTGTTGTATCGTTTTTAAGTCTTTGTTTTATAATGTCAAGCGGAACATCGAGCAGAACTATTTTGTCCTTTCCTCTGAAAGCGTCAATATTTCTTTGGAAAGTAAAAGCACCTCCGCCGGAGGCAATTACAAGTCCTTTTGTATCTGCAAGCTCCAAACAAGCCTCGTGCTCCATATCTCTGAAACGGTTTTCACCGTATTTTTCAAAGATTTCGGATACTTTCATTCCTGCCTTTTCTTCAATGTAAGAGTCCATATCAACGAACTTTCTGCCTGACTTACGGGCAAGATTTCTGCCGACGGTTGTTTTTCCGCAACCCATAAAGCCACATAAAACTATATTGTCCAATCTTAGGCCCTCCAAAAATTATCTGTTCTTTAACTCGTCAGACGCTGCAATGCATATCTTTTCGATTTCGGCGGGGTCATAAACGGAGCCGTCCCATATTTCGTGTGAAACAACAGCCTGCCATACAAGCATTGACATACCGCCGACAGCGTTTGAACCGTTTGCTTTTGCTTTTTGGATAAGTACGGTTTCGAGCGGATTATATACTGCGTCAAAAACATTTTTGCACTTTGCGATAACTTCATCGCTTACGGGCTGATTTTCAACATTAGGGAACATTCCTATAGGAGTTGCGTTGATAAGTACATCAATGTCGCCGTTAAGCTCACCGATAAGACAGTATGACGGTTGAGAACCGATAACAGTGCTTTTAATTTCTTCGCAAAGTTTCTTTGCAATTTCGACATCTTCCGTTCTTACTGCAAAAAGAACGGGAATGTTTTTGAGAACAACCTCATAAGCCATTGTTCTTGCAACGCCGCCGCAGCCTAAAATTACAACTCTGCCGTTTAATTTGATTTTTGCCGCATCAAGAGCCTTTAAAAATCCGTCGGGATCTGTGGTGTAGCCTTTTGCTGTGTAATCTCTGTTGTCAACAGTATTTACACTGCCGTACATATTTGCTTTTTCATCAATTTCATCAAGATACTGAATAATATTCTGCTTGTGAGGAATTGTAATGTTATAGCCGCTCAATTTAGATAAAATGTGGTCGTATTCATATCCGAGACTTTCCGGAGCAACATCAAGTTTTGTATAAACGGCGTCGATTCCTGCAAGCTCAAACAATTTTGTATGTATAAAAGGTGACATAGTATGTCCGATAGGATGACCTATTACTGCGTATTTTTTAGTACTCATAAAAATATACCCCCTAAAAAAATTTTTGGTAAAAATAGAAAAATTTTAAAATTCTATTGACAAAAGAATAAATAAACAATAATATAATCTAAGAAGCAAACCGATTACTCGATTGCTTATTCCATTGTAGCATAAAATATGTACTTTTGTCCATAATTACAATGGATACATTAAATATTTTTTTATTATGGGAGGAATTCCAATGGTATTGGAAAAAGTTAAGGCAATTCTTGCTGAGCAGTTCGATGTTGAAGAAGATAAGGTAACAGCTGATACAGATTTACAGGAAGATCTCGGCGCTGATTCACTTGATGTAGTAGATTTACTTATGTCAATTGAAGACGAGTTCGGTGTAGAAGTTCCCGATGATGAGATTGAGAACATCAAGACTGTTGGTTCACTTGTTTCTTACATTGAGGCAAATGCATAATTGAATTAAAAACTTGAGGTCAGGCGGTTTGTCTGACCTCTTTTACTTTTTATAATAAAAATAATGTCGGTACTTGCAAAAAAAATTAATTATAGTATAATAGAAATGTTATAATACACGAATATTTCTTAAGTTGGAGGAATGAAAATGGCAGACAACAAAAAAATGGTTGAAGCTATTACAAGCAGAGATGAAGACTTTGCTAAATGGTACACTGACATTGTAAAAAAAGCCGAGCTTGTTGATTATTCAGGCGTTAAGGGATGTATGGTTATCCGTCCTTACGGTTATGCTATTTGGGAGAATATACAGGCTGATCTTGACAGACGATTTAAAGAAACAGGTCACGAAAATGTATATATGCCTATGTTTATCCCTGAAAGCCTTTTACAGAAAGAAAAGGATCATGTAGAGGGTTTTGCACCTGAATGTGCATGGGTAACTATAGGCGGCAGTGAAAAACTTAACGAGCGTCTTTGTGTTCGCCCTACTTCGGAAACTCTTTTCTGCGAACATTATCAGAAAATTATCAACACATACAGAGATCTTCCAAAACTCTACAATCAGTGGTGCAGTGTTGTAAGATGGGAAAAAACAACCCGTCCTTTCCTCAGAACTTCCGAATTCCTTTGGCAGGAAGGTCACACAATGCATGCAACGGCAGAAGAGGCAAAGGAAGAAACACTCCGTATGCTCCATGTTTACGAGTCATTCTATAAAGAAATTCTTGCTATTCCGGCTGTAATTGGCAGAAAGACAGAGAAAGAAAAGTTTGCCGGTGCAGAAGAAACCTATACAATTGAGCCGATGATGCACAACGGTGTTGCTCTCCAGGGCGGTACATCACACTACTTTGGCGACGGCTTTGCAAAGAGCTTTGGCATTACATTTACAGGTAAAGACAATAAGCAGCATTATCCGCACCAGACATCATGGGGTGTGTCAACAAGAATGATCGGCGCTATCATTATGGTTCACGGCGATGATGACGGTCTTGTGCTCCCACCGAGAATTTCACCTGTACAGGTTGTAATTATTCCTGTTGCACAGCATAAGGAGGGCGTACTTGACAAGGCTTACGAACTTAAGGCAGAGCTTACAAAGCGTTTCAGAACTAAACTTGACGACAGCGACCACGCACCGGGCTGGAAGTTTGCTGAGTATGAGATGAAAGGCGTGCCTGTAAGAGTTGAGATTGGACCTAAGGATATAGAAAAGGGTCAGTGCGTAGTTGTAAGAAGAGATACCCGTGAGAAGTATTTTGTACCGCTTGAGGGACTTTCCGATTATATTGCAGAGCTTCTTGATACAATTCACAACGATATGTATGAAAGAGCACGCAAGAATACAGAAGAAAAAACATTTACAGCAACAAACTTTGACGAATTTGTTGATACCGCCAAGAATCACCCGGGCTTTATTAAGGCTATGTGGTGCGGCGACAGCGCTTGTGAGGAAAAGCTCAAGGACGCAACAGGCGGCGTAAAGAGCCGTTGTATTCCTTTTGTTGAGGAGCACATCAGCGATGTTTGCGTATGCTGCGGCAAACCTGCTAAGCACCAGGTTTATTGGGGCAAGCAGTATTAATTAAAATAATTTATTTGAAATGTATAAGGAGGTGCTGAGGCTATGCCGATTAAGGTTCAGAGCAATTTGCCTGCAATAAAGGTGCTTGAGTCTGAGAATATTTTTGTTATGCCAAATGAAATAGCGATAAAGCAGGATATTCGTCCGCTTAAGATTATTATTTTAAACCTGATGCCGACAAAAATTACAACCGAAACCCAGCTTCTAAGACTTTTGGGCAACAGTCCTCTACAGGTTGACATTGAGCTTTTGCAGATGGCATCGCATACATCAAAAAACACCTCACCTCATCACCTGACTACTTTTTATAAAACCTTTGACCAAATAAAGGATGAAACCTTTGACGGTATGATAATCACGGGCGCACCGGTTGAACAGCTTGAGTTTGAAGATGTTGACTATTGGGAAGAGCTTTGCAAGATTATGGAATGGTCAAAGCACAATGTTTATTCCACACTCCACATTTGTTGGGGTGCGCAGGCGGGTTTGTATTATCATTACGGTATCCAAAAGCATAAACTTAAGGAAAAGTTAAGCGGTATTTATAATCATACGATTTTAGACCCGCATCATCCGCTTATGCGTGGCTTTGACGATACTTTCTGTATTCCTCATTCAAGGTATACGGGAGTAAGGGAAGATGATATACGCAGAAACAGCGCACTTGAAATCCTTGCAGTGTCAGAGCTTGCGGGAGTGGCTATAGTTACCAATAAATCCGGCAGACAGGTATTTGTAATGGGACACGCCGAGTATGACAGAGATACCCTTGCAAGCGAGTATTTTCGTGATGAGAACAAGGGAATCAATCCGAAAGTTCCGTACAATTACTTTCCAAATGACGATGCGTCGCTCACACCGCCAATGGTGTGGAGAAGTAACGCAACATTGCTTTTTACAAATTGGCTTAACTATTATGTATATCAGGCAACACCGTACGATTTACAGGACTTGCTTGAAAAATATCCGCATTAAACTAAAAACCATGAGCAGTTCATTTTGGACTGCTCTTTTTGTATGCTTATAAATATCTGTTGACAAATACGAATAAATTGATATAATAGTATTAGTTAATTAGATAATTAACTAATTAACTAATACATAAAAGGGGTGATTTTTATGGGAGATGTATGGAAAGCTTTGGCTGACCCTACAAGGCGAAAAATACTTAAACTTTTAAAAAATGATAGTTTAAATGCCGGAGAAATTGCTGCGGAATTTAATATGACCAAACCATCAATAAGTAATCATCTCAGTATTTTAAAGCAAGCTGACCTTGTGGATTCAGAAAAAATAGGTCAAAATGTAATTTATTCGTTGAAAACAAGCGTATTGGAAGATATGTTAAAAATGTTGTCCGATTTAACAGGCAGAGAGGATAAATAATATGAAAAAATATATTTTGTTAATTATATCATTAATTAATATTGCTGTAACAGGTGTTTTTATTGCTTTTAATCCAAATGAAGAGTTGCCCTCACATTATAATGTTAATGGGATTGCAGATGCCTATTCATCAAAATGGATGCTTTTATTTATTCCGAGTATTCTTGTATTGTTTTCAATTATATATGCGATTTACGCAAAGGTTAAAGAAAATGATGAAAACTATAAGTCATACCGAAAATATGCCGTAAGATGTATAGTATCAATGTTTGCTTTTTTGTTTTTATTTTTTTGGATGCTGATTGCACTGGTATTGCAAAATAAAGTAAATATAGATAATCTGTTTTTACCGTTAACTTGTATTTTTATGGGCTGTATGTTTGTTTATTTATTCAATTTAATGCCTAAAATAAAGCAAAATTCTTTGCTTGGCATACGAACAAACGCCACATTGAGCAGTAAATCCGTTTGGAAAAAAGTACATCGCTTTGCAGCTTATTTTGGAGTGATTTGTGGAATTGCAGTAATAATATTAGGCATAATTTCGTTATTCATAATAAATATAAGTAATGTATTGTTCTTTATATCAATTATTATATTATTGTTAAGCGCAATAGTTCCTGCAATATACGGAGAAATAATATATTCAAAGGAAAGAACATCAAATAATTACATAGAATAAACATTATAAAATCCCGATAAGGCAAAAAATTCACCTTATCGGGATTTTTACAATTTACAAGACAGTTGCAGAGCTAAACGCTCATTTTTTCTCGTATGAGGGCAAGAATTTTGCGTTCTCTGCGGCTGATCTGCACCTGCGTCATTGCAAGGCAGTCGGCGGTTTGTGATTGGGTTTTATTCTGAAAATAGCGCAGATGTATAATCTGTCTGTCACGCTCATCAAGTTCGGCAATTGCATCATTAAGGCTCAACCGTTCGGTGATTTCTTCTTGCGAATCGCTTACGGGTATGTCTATTCGGGAATTTCCCTCATCATCATAATCGGCATTAAGGGATAGGGGAGAAGAGCCGGCAGAAAGCGCCTCGCAAATCTTATCTTCACTTACATTCAAAGCCTGCGAAAGCTCGGTAACGCTCATTTCTCTGCCGTTGTTTTTTTCGTACTCGGTATTAAGTCTGCAAATTTTCATTGAAAGTTCCTTAAGAGTGCGACTAACCCGTACAGAACCTCCGTCACGAAATATACGCTTGATTTCTCCCAATATAACCGGTACGGCATAGGTAGAGAATTTTAGTCCACGGCTTTCGTCAAAACGCTCTACGGCTTTTGCAAGTCCCAAACAACCTGCCGAAAACAGTTCTTCGTATTCCACTCCTTTGCCTGTAAAATGCTTACAGCAGGAATGGACAAGTCCCATATGCTTTTGTGCGAGAGAGTTTTTATCCCCGATAATATCACCACGGCTTTCCGACATACCGTTTAACGACCTCTTGAAAGGAATCTGCCCGATGAAATGACTTTTTCAAGCGTAACGGAAGTGCCTTTGCCGACAGTGGATTTGACTTTTACTTTATCGCAAAAGCTCTGCATAACCGCAAAGCCAAGACCTGCTCTGTCTTCTTCGGGAGCGGTGGTAAAGAGCGGTTCCATTGCCTTTTCAATGTCTGCAATGCCGCAGCCTTTGTCACGAATTTTTATTACTACTTTGTTGTTTTCGTAAATTTTTCCGTTTATGTAGACAGTTCCGCTTTCTCTGCGGTAGCCATGCACAATGCAATTTGTTACAGCCTCGGAAACTGCGGTTTTTATGTCTGAAAGTTCGGCAACGGTTGGATCAAGACCGATGACGAATGCAGAAACCGCACTTCGGGCAAAAGCCTCGTTACTGCTTTTTGACGGAAAGCTAAGGCTCATTTCGTTTATTAAATTCATCTCAGCACCCCCAATCCCTCAAGCCCGGAAAGAGCAAACAGCCTGTACATATTTTCGGGTATGTTAATTACCCTGACAGAACCTCCGAGTAATTTCATCTGGCGGTATCTTCCGAGTACAAGACCGATTCCTGAGCTGTCCATAAACGATACCCCGGAAAAGTCAAGGTTTAACAGCTTTGGCTTAATTGATTCACAGATTCCGTCAAGCTTTGTGCGTATTCTTGCGGCAGAGTCATGGTCAAGATCACCCTCAATGAACGCTGTCAGCACATTGTTTTCAAATTTTGTTTTGAGCATTTTAAACATCCTTTTTACTGAAAATTCAGCTCGCTATTTTGCCTTATAAAGGCAAATAAAAACTCCATAACTATATAATAATAGATATGGAGTGAAAATTTTGTTTTATTATGTTGCAGATAAAATTATTTGTTAAGTGTGGTCAGATAATTATAAAAATCCTCAAAACTTCCGTTTTTGTAAGATGAATAATCCTTATCATTACGGTTTATAATGCAGTCTGTAATAAGGAATGTGTCAAAACCGAGTTCGGCGGAGCACAAATCTTCGTCAACATCATTGCCGACCATAAGGCTTTCTTTTGGAGAAATGCTGCATTTTTCGCATAAATCTTTAAAATACAGAAGATTGGGTTTACAGCTTGACGAGTTGTCATAAACGGTAATATATTCAAAATCTTCGGGATTAAGTCCTGCCCATTCAAGTCTTTTATATGTAGCCGGCTTAGGAAAAATCGGGTTTGTTGCGGCAATTACTTTGTATCCGTTTTCTTTTGCAAAATCAACACATTTTTTTGCATAAGGATTAACGAAGGTTGCGGTCTTTGCGGCGACAAATTCATTATTATAATAATCGGTAAACATATCTTCGTATTTAATAAGGTCAACGCCGCTTACTTTTGCGGCGGCTTTCCAAAACACATCTCTGTTAAGTGCGGAACCATCGTTTTTAGCCATTGCGCCAAGCCCTGCCATAATAGAATCGGTAAGCGCTTTCGGTTCGATTTTAAGTACAGGTATCATTTTTTCGCAGAGTGAACCGAAATAATATTTAACAAATTCGTGAACATCCATAGGTAAAAGTGTGCCGTCAACATCAAATAAAATATTTTTGTACATAGTCATACCTCCGCAATAATTATACATTTTTTGTCAAATGATTGCAAGATTAAAAAAATTGTGTATAATAAAATTAGATTTTTAACTTATAAAAACGGAGGTAACAGTATGAAAATTGTACTGACGGACGCACAAACTGTTGTGGATAATCTTGTACCTGCCGACCGACTTTCACAGTTCGGAGAAGTGGTGCAGTACGGGCTTCTCACATATGATGAGGTCGCAGAAAAGATTGTGGACGCAGATATGGTTATCTGCAACAAAACCCGACTTGACGAGGGCTCATTAAAACTTGCAAAGAATTTAAAATATATCGGACTTTTTGCCACAGGATACAATAACATTGATATAGAGTATTGCAGAAAGCACGGTATTACAGTCTGCAATGCGGGTTCGTATTCCACAAATGCCGTTGCACAGCATACTTTTGCATTAATTTTGGAGCATTACAGCAAGGTGCGTGAATATGCAAAATTTGTTGCCGACGGTCAATGGAAAAGGAGCAAGACTTTTTCGCCGTTTGTATATCCGCTAAACGAGCTTGCAGGAAAAACAATAGGTATTGTAGGATTTGGAAGTATCGGAAGTGCGGTTGCAAAAATTGCGCAGGCATTTGAAATGAAAGTCCTTGCGTATAATCGTTCCGAAAAACAGGCTGACGGAGTGGAGTTTGTAAGTTTTGACGAGTTGCTTGAAAGGAGCGACATTGTAACGGTTCATTGCCCGCTTAACAGCGATTCGGATAAAATGTTTGGCAAAGAGCAGTTTGCAAAAATGAAAAACAATGCATTGTTTGTGAATACCGCAAGGGGCGGAGTAATGGCAGAGAACGACCTTTACGATGCGTTGCAGAACGATATTATCGGCGGAGCGGCAGTAGATACCTTGGTTGTTGAGCCGATGGAGGAGGACTGTATTTTAATGCAGGCAAAGAATTGCATTATAACTCCTCACATCGCATGGGCGCCCGTTGAAACAAGGGAAAGATTGATGAATATTGTTGCAGACAATATCGGTTCATTTATAAACGGCACTCCTAAGAATGTTGTAAGTTGAGGTAATTATGGACGAAAGGCTTAAAAAGCAATTTGACTTTATAAAGGAAATTGACAAGGAAAAATTCATACAGCGTCAGACATTGCTTACAGGCGGAGAGCGCAAGGAAAACGATGCCGAGCACGCATGGCATATGGCGCTTATGACCGTGCTTTTGAGTGAGTATGCCAACGAAAAAATAGATGTTTTAAAAACGGTTACAATGCTTTTACTGCACGATATTGTGGAGATTGATGCAGGAGATACCTATTGTTATGACGAAGAGGGCAAGAAAACTCAACACGAAAGGGAACAGAAAGCGGCAGACAGAATTTTCGGACTTTTGCCCGACGACCAGTGCGAAAAGCTGAAAAATCTTTGGATTGAATTTGAAAATGCCGAAACAGCCGAGGCAAAATTTGCCCATACTATGGACAATGTTCAGCCCGTAATGCTGAATGACGCAACAGACAGTAAGATGTGGGCAGAGAGAAAAATAAAATTAAGCCAGGTGCTTGGCAGGCAAAAGAACACCCCAAAAGGTTCTGAAATCTTAGCGGAATATTCTTACAACAATTTTATAAAGCCAAATGTCGAAAAAGGCAGATTAATTGACGATACACAAAAAGATAGCTGAAAACCCCTTTCTTATCAGCGTTTTTATAATTGAATTTTGGCAGTAATTGTGGTATAATTATGACCGATAAATTTATAAAAGGGCGATATTCGTGGAGAAAAGCATTAAAAAAGAAGCATGGCTACACTTTTGTGTAAGCTCAATCGGCGGATTTATGGGTGCGTACGCAATCATAAATCATTGCGACCTGCTTGCCTCATCGCAAACATCAAATATGATACATATTGTACATAATTTGTTTGAGCCGGAACATTCTTTATTAATTTATATGGTGCTTGCCGCTTTGGTGTATGCTTGCGGTAATGTGACATATGTGTTGCTCCACAAATTTATAAAACTTGATACAAAAATAATAAGTCTTGGTTTGACATCGGTTGCTTTTATACTTGTAAGCGTGCTTAATTTTGTAGAAAATTCGTACCTTGCAATGCTGCCGCTGTTTTTTGCCGCTCCTATTCAATGGAACGCTTACGCAGGCGATGCGGGATACGGCAGTTCAACAATTTTTTCGACCAATAATATAAGACAAACGGTAACATCACTTACATCTTATCTTATTGACGGCGACATAAAGATGAAACGCAAAGCGCAGTTTTTCGGAATGACATTGCTTTTCTTCCATATAGGCGTTGCTCTTGCAAGCGTGGCTGAAATTTTTTGGGCAAGGGAGAGCATATGGTTAGGATTTTTACCGCTTGCAGTGTCATCTGTGTGCTGTATGTGGTACAAAGAGGTAAAGGTATTTTCTTTCGGCAAAAAATCGGAAGCCTTAGAATCCATTGTTGAGGAACAAGTTAATATTTAATTATAATAATCTATAAAAAAGCCTTGCAGGATTTCGCCTGCAAGGCTTTTGTTGTGTGCAGATAAGCTTATGAATTTGCAATGAGTTGTTGTATATCTGTTACATCAAGCACATCTATTATGCCGTCCTGATTGTAGTCGGCAAGAATTTTCTGCTCATCGGAAAAATCTTTAGATTGAGAAATATACATTTGTAATTCCGTTACATCATTAACTGATATTTTTCCGTCTGAATTTAGATCGCCTAATAAACTGTCTAAAGTGATTTCTTTTCCTATAATATCACTGTCTATTTTTTTATTTACATAAGCCATTAAATGATATGCATCAAGCGTATTAATCTTACCATCATTATTTACATCTGCAATTCTTTTATCAATGTAATTACCTGTAGCGATATATTGCATTAATAGTTCGACATCTTCCATGGTGATGTAACCGTCATAATTAATATCTCCTATTATTGCTTTTGCATAATTCATATTTACAATCATATCTTTTTTATCAGATGATACATTGTTATCTGATGATATTACAATGTAATAGGATCCGTTTGGCAAAGTAAATGAACAGTCGGTAGTTTCTATATTTTCTTTTGTTAATACCAATTCGTCAGTATCTTTGTTATATATATTTACTTTGTATGATTTTGCATTTAATACTTGTTCCCATTCGAGAGTAATGGAGGTTTTTGTTTTATCAATATAGGTTTTAACTGTTGGCTTAACGGTGAAAGATACAGTGTTAGATTTTTTACAATCAAAATAATTTACAGCATCAACATATGCCTCATAATAACCCGGTTGTAATTGTATTTCTTTGGTTAATGTGTTTTGAGGTATATTTGAATCGATATAATATGGTTCACCGACAAGTTCTTTGCCGTTCCATATTTTTAAAGAATAATAACTTTCACCATATGTTTTAGTCCAATTAAAATTAGTATTAGTTTTACTGTTTCCCGGTGTTACCGAAAGAACTGCACTTTTTAGTTGAACATCATCTTGCCCATAAATTGCATAAATTTGTGCGGCTGTTCCGTTATATTGATATAAGTGAATATTGGTTCCGTCCTCACTATTATTAGCATTTAAATCCATAACGCTATTTATGGCACATTTAGGAATAAAAATATATCCGTCTTTTTCATATGAAATATACCAACGCTGTGCATCAAAGTTATTATCAGGCCATACTTGAATGTTTGTGTAGTTAGCTGTGCCTAAATTGTATACATCAAGATTATAACCTGTTTTTGCGTTTTTTATTTCGTAGGTTGAATCGCTTTGTCTTTCAAATTTCCATAATTGACTGGATATACCTTGCTCTGTTTGAATTGTAACATTATTATCATCGGTTGAGCCGATTGGTTTCCAAGCATTTTTATTTAATATAACTGCGTAAAAATCTGTGCCTAAATTTTCGGGTCTGAATACTCTAAAATAAACTCTTGCAGAATCTTGTTCGCTTGATGAATTACTTGCTGTAATATATGCACTATAATTACCGGGTTCATTTAAAATAAAGCTTGGATTTGTTCCAACACCTTGAGTAATTATTCGTGTGCCGTCTTTGTCAATACCAATTGTATAACCGTTTGCATTGTTTGCTCCAAGATTAAATGTTACAGTTGATCCAGCAATAAAAGTCGAACCGTTTACTGTTAACCAAGTTCCGCTAACAGCAGGAATGTTTGATTGATAGGGTGGACGTATTACACCCCAAAATGCAGGTCTGGTATAATTATGTGTTACTCTTGCAGCCGCTGAACCGTTACTGCTGGAATTTACCCAGTTTTGATCTACCGATTCAAATGTGTTGATATTTGCAGATATAATTATTCCGGTATGACCATAAGGGTTACCGTTCCAACCACCCCATATTGCTATATCGCCGGGTTCCGGAATAAATTCTGCATAATTTTGAATCCTTTGCCAACCTGATGGAAGAGCATCATAGATTAGATCGCAAGCATTTCCAGGAAATGTGATTCCGAAGTTTTCTTGTGTAAAAGCGTTTACGAAATCTTTACATTGAGCACCATAATAGCCGTCTGTGTCTATCCACTGCCCGACTCTCGCTAAAGCCCAATTTGCACCCTCTTGATTAGTCATTGCACTTGCCTGTAAGGGATACAGTGTAAATAAACTAAAAATCAGGGAAAGTGTGATAAAAAATGAAACTGTTTTTTTAACTTGTTTTTTCATAAAAGTTCCTCCTTGTATACTTTTTACAAATATTATTATAACATAAAGGTATAATTTGTCAACAATTATGTAATAATATTATACTTAAAAAGTATAATTTAAGGAGTAGCTTATGAATAGGATTGCAATGTTGAGAAAAGAAAAAGGCTTAAGTCAGATTTCTCTTTCTTTAAAGCTCAATGTTTCTCAAAAAATGATTAGTGCTTACGAAAATGGAAAAAGTGAACCGAGCATTGCAACTCTTATGCAAATGGCAGATATTTTTAATACATCGGTTGATTACATTATCGGCTATACAAACATTCGTCAGCCGATAGATAAAACAGTGCAAATGTCTTTGAATGAGGACGAATGTGATTTGCTCGGCGGCTACAGAGAATTATCGGCAAAACAACAAAACATAGCTTTGGGAGTGATTTTAGGCTTGCTCAATTCCGAAAAAAATTAAGGTCATATCTGCAGATACAGCAGATATGACCTGTTTTTTAAATATGAAGAATTGTTGTTGCAATTCCAAAGTAAATTAAAAGTGATAAGGCGTCGCAAATTGTGGTGATGAGCGGAGATGCCATTACGGCAGGGTCAACACCGATTTTGTGTGCGACCATAGGCAAGAACGAACCTATGAGTTTTGCCATTATAATAGTTCCGATAAGTGTAAGCGAAACTACAAGTCCGATAAAAAGGGCGTTTTCTTTGCCGTTTAAATCGAAAATCATCAATTTTATAAAATTTGCGGCGGCAAGAGTGACACCGCAAAGGATAGATACTCTAAACTCTTTCCACAATACCTTGACTGCATTGCAGAATTTGATTTCACCAAGCGACAGAGCACGGATAACCGAAACCGAAGCCTGCGAACCGGCGTTACCGCCTGTACCTGTAATCATCGGAATAAATGACGAAAGCACGATTACGCTCGCAAGCGCAGATTCAAAATGAGAAATGATAGCACTTGTAAATGTGGCTGAAAGCATAAGTACAAGCAGCCACGGAATACGCTTTTTGTAAATTCCGAAAACACTTGTTTTCATATAAGGCTTATCGGAAGGCATTACGGCAGCCATTTTTTCAATATCCTCGGTTGCCTCTTCCTGCAAGACATCAATAGCATCGTCGATTGTTACAATGCCGACAAGTCTGTTTTCGGTATCTACAACGGGGAGCGCAAGAAAATTATAGTTAGAAAACATCTGCGCTACTTTCTCCTGGTCGTCAAGAGTGTTTACACAAATTACATTTTCTTCCATTATCTCCGAAACAATAACATCATCGTCAGATAAAAGCAGATCCTTTACGCTTGTAATACCGATAAGTTTTGAGTTGTCATCCGTAACATAACAAATGTAGATAGTTTCTTTATCTACGCCTGTTCGTCTGATTCTTTTTATAGATTGCTCGGCTGTCATTTCGGGACGAAGTACAATGTACTCGGTTGTCATAATTGAGCCTGCACTGTCCTCGGGATATTTGAGCAGTTCGTTAACAGTTTTTCTTGTATCCTTGTCTGCTTGCTTTAAAATTCGCTTAACAACATTTGCGGGCATTTCCTCAACAAGGTCAACCACATCGTCAATAAAAAGCTCGTCAACAACTTCTTTAAGCTCTGTATCGCTGAATCCGTGAATCAAGAGCTTTTGAGTTTCGTCATCCATTTCCACAAATGTTTCGGCGGCAAGCTCTTTCGGCAAAATTCTGAAAAGCAGAGGAGTTTTTTCGTCCTGCAGCTCTTCAAATATAGTAGCAATATCGTATGGCTTAAGGGTGACAAGAATATCTCTTAGAGTGTTAAACTTTTTTTCTTCAAGCAGCACTCTGATAGTTTCGGTTATACCAACCTTAACTGTTTCCATCATCTTTCCTCCTTCAGCTGTTTAGGGAGTAAAGACGAGCACCATATTCAGTTTATATATTGAGCGACAAAAAATGAACGCAATAGCGGTCATTTCGTCTGTTGCAACTTCGCCCAGGTACTGCGCCTTTATTACCGTCTGCGTCCATTAATTTTTCACCCCAAATTCTTAAGATAATATTATCGGGATATAAATCCGATACATATTTATTTTAGTTTATTTTGTATTTATTGTCAATGAATTTTTGAATAAATATTATAGCTTTTTTGTTATTGACGATAGACTTAAATGTTGACATTTGATGTACGAAATAGTATAATTTATGTGATAAATATGTGAAAACACAAATGTTTGTCTAAATTTTGAAAGGCGGATAGCAAATGATTTGTCCTAATTGTAACAAAGAAATTAAAGATGACAGTAAATTTTGCATTTTTTGTGGTGCAAATGTTCAATCACAGAGTAATGCCAGAAATGATGTACAAAACAATGCACAGAGTGTTCAGCCGCAGGTAAATACTCCGCAGTATAATCAACCGCAACAGAGTGTTTCGGCACAATCGCAAAACCCACAGTTTCAGCCTAATAATTTTCAGCCTGCAGGTGTTAATCAGGGAGTTTTCGTTCAACCTGCAAAGCCTAAAAAGCCGATGAATAAAAAGTTGCTTTTTGGTATTATAGGCGGCGCTTGTGCGTTATTAATCATTATTATTGTATCCTTGGTTCTCGTTGCTAATCATAAAACTAAAATTAATCTTAGTGATTATATCAAAGTAAGTTATGACGGATACGACGCATACGGCACAGCTTCAGCAGAGTTTGATTACGATAAGTATTTAGATGATCTGATGAAGGCGTCATCTTCGTTTAAAAAAGCCTATAATTCGGATATGACATGTAAAAATCTCTATGATTCGGATATTACATGGAGTTCGATTGCCGATTATTATGATGCGGTAGATATTGACTACGATCTTGATAAAACAAGCGGTCTTTCAAACGGTGATACGGTAACGGTAAATTTTGAATATGACAATGATGCCGCAGCACAATACAAGATTGAGTATGTTTGCGAATCGAAAGAATATACTGTTGAGGGACTTAAAGAAACCAAGAAAATAGACCCATTTGAGGGTGTTACAGTTGAATTTTCAGGTACATCACCAAATGTATCTGCCAAAGTAGTAAACAATTCAAAAGACGAGGTATATGAGAACATTTATTATGACCTTAGCAAAAGCTACGATATAAAAATCGGCGATACAATTACTGTTACAGTAAGCAATGACCCGGAGTATTTTGTTGAGGCTTACGGTTGTGTATTTACTTCAACCACAAAGGACTTTAAGTGTACCGCTGTTGATCAATATGTGTCAAAGACGGCAGATATTAAAGAAGATACACTTAATGCTATGAAAAAGCAGACAGAAGATGTTATCAATGCATATTTTGCAGGTGAAAATAAGTATATCGGTGTGTCTGATTTGAAATTTGAAGGTACATACTTCCTTTATACAAAAGATGAAAACGGCTGGAACTGGGACGGCAATAACCAGATTTACATTATCTACAGCGGTAAGGTAAAGAGCGTTGAGGATAAAAAGGCGTTTGACGAAACCACTGTTTATTTCCCTGTCAGATTTAAAGACATTATGCAGTATGCTGACGGAACACAGAATGTTGACTTGAACAATACCTCCATTTCAGGTGAAACCAATATTGAGTATCACTACAGAAATGTTGACGGTTATACCAACAAGGGCGATATGTACAAAGAACTTGTCGAGTCGCAGAAAGCTGATTATACCGAGGAAATCACCGATGGACTTAAGTAATTGAGAAAAAATATAAAACGAGGCTTACCGCAAGCCTCGTTTTTTAATGCAAAACAACAAATATTGCATAGCTTATTGATTTTTTATGAATTTTAGTTATAATAGAATGAGTGTTACAATATATTATTACGGAGGTTATTATGAACGGTTTGGTTAAAAAATATTTACCCTATGGTGTGGTAATCCTTTTGATTTATATGCTCGTGCCGATTATCTTTATTTCAAAATCTTTGCAGGGATTTTCGACAGTGGCATATTATTTTATTTTCCCGGCAACTGCAATAGTGTGCGCCGCAATGTATTGTTCAAAGTACGGAATGGACTTTTTGTTTACACTTATAGCTCCTGTCGTATTCATTCCGAGTATGCTTATTTATAACGGCGGTTTCCACCTTACAAACATAATTCTTTTGGTTGCTTACCTTATTTCGGGTATTTTCGGCTTGTTTGTCGGCGATATTGCTTTTGGCGATAAGCGTAAAAAAGCAGAGGCAGAGGCAGAGGCGGAAGCAGAGGAAAGATTGCTTGCGGCTAAGCGCAGAAACGAAGAATTTGTAAATGAAAAGGCTGCCGAGGCAGAAGCACCGAAAGCTGTAGAAACAACATACGATTTAAATGATGATGACGATGATTTTGATTACAGTAAATACGCTTCCACCGATAAGGTAACCGATGAAAGCGAAATCGATGATATATTAAATGAATTTGGTTCTTCAAAAAATAATTAAATGCAATAGAGATTAGTATCCCATGCAGGAATGTATGGATGATGCCGCAAATATATTTTGTATTCAGGATTTATTCCCGAAATCAAAAGCGGCAGTCTGAAAATATCTTCAAATCTGTGATACGCTGAAAAGTTGAGCTTTGGCTTAAACATTTTCAGCGTATTTTTCATGCCCAAAATTGTTTCAAAGTCAGCGCCCTCAACATCTGCTTTTACATATGTTGCCGCCCGCCCGCACAAAATTGTATCAACGGCGGCAACGGGAGTTTTTGTGTTGCTTTCGTTTACTATGGCACTGTTACGGCCTGCCTTGTTGTTAAAACAAAGAGTGGTGTTGTGACTGTACGCACCGAGCTGCCAGAGTTCAAGATTTTTCATTTCCGAGCAATGCGCCTGTAATTTACTGTAGTTTTTGGCATTCGGTTCAAGTGCGGTAATAAATTTGTATTTGCCGTTTGTGTAATGCAAAAATTCGTCTACAGTATCTCCGTTGTATGCGCCGAGGTCAACATAGGTTTCGTTTTCACCAAGCGACAGGAGAGAGAAAGCCTCGTCTTTATCGGTTGTAATTCCGTCAAGCAGAGAGAGTTCTCCTGTTTTGTAAAATTCAAGAATGTTGTCAAAAACTTTTACTGATAAATCATCTGCAAGCAAATTTCGGGCATTTGTTATGCTTCCTTTATTTTTTTCTGCAAATTCTTCGTCAAAAAGAATATCGCCGAATGCAGGAACACTCGGAACAACGACCTTATGCTTTTTGGCAATTTCAAAAATATTTTGCATAACATCGGGCAGTTGAGTGGCAAAGCAAAGTGCAATTATAAAATCTGAATACTCATTTTCAAAGTCACTTAGCTTTTTTACCGTGAATTCGTGAAAACTCTGACCTCTTACAAAATCATCGCTTGCCATAACTCCGCTTGCGGTTATTCCGTATTTTTTAAAAGCGGACAGAACTTTGTCTGCGCCGTCACCCATTCCGTAAAGAATAATCGGTAAATCGGAATTTTTAAGATAATTCCATATATAATCTTTATTGATTTCCATTGCTTCACCTACAACAAAGCCACCGCAAAAAACGGTGGCTGAATTTTTATAATTAATAATGAGCAATTATACATTGAATCTGAAAAGAACAACATCTCCGTCTTTCATAACATATTCTTTGCCCTCGCTGCGAACAAGACCTTTTTCTTTTGCTGCCGACATACTTCCGCAAGCAATGAGGTCGTCATAAGCAATTACTTCGGCACGAATAAATCCACGCTCAAAGTCGGTGTGAATCTTACCTGCCGCCTGCGGAGCTTTTGTACCTTTTTTGATTGTCCAGGCTCTTACCTCCTGTTTGCCGGCTGTAAGGTAAGAAATAAGACCGAGAAGTGAGTAGCACTCGCTGATAAGCCTGTCAAGACCGCTCTGTTCAAGTCCCATATCGGAAAGGAAAAGTTCTTTTTCTTCTTTATCCATCTCTACGATTTCAGCCTCAATTTCAGCGCAGATAGGGAGAACGCCTGCTTTTTCTTCGGCGGCAATTTTCTGAACTGCCTTGTAACCCTCGTTAGAATCAAGACCGTTTGAAAAATCATCTTCGCTCATATTTGCGGCATAAATTACAGGCTTGGTTGTGAGCAATGCAACATCAGAAAGCAAAAGAGCCTCATCTTCGTTACACTCAACACTTCTTGCGGGTTTGCCTGCCTCGAGTGTCTCAAGCACACGCTTGTAGAAATCAATATCTTTCTGATATTTTTTGTCGCCCTTAAGCATTTTCTGCGTTCTGTCGATTTTACGCTCAAGCATTTCTACATCCGATAAAATAAGCTCAAGGTTGATTGTTTCAATATCTCTTGCAGGGTCAATAGAACCCTCAACATGAATGATGTCATCGTTTTCAAAACAACGAACAACATGAACGATAGCGTCACACTCACGAATATTTGAAAGGAACTTGTTGCCAAGGCCCTCACCCTTTGACGCACCCTTTACAAGGCCTGCAATGTCAACAAATTCGATTGATGCGGGGGTATATTTGTCCGGATCATACATTTCCGCAAGCTTGTCAAGACGCTTGTCCGGAACAGCTACAACGCCTACATTCGGCTCGATTGTACAGAACGGATAGTTTGCACTTTGAGCACCTGCATTTGTGATTGCGTTAAAAAGTGTGCTTTTACCGACATTCGGTAAACCTACAATGCCTAATTTCATTATCTTTTACTCCTCAAAATTGATTGGCATACTTGCCTAATCAATATTTTTATTGTATCATAATAATAAGTATATCACAATTTTTCGTGATAGACAACAGGGAAAGGTGATTATTATGGAAGAAAAAACTCTCACTAAAACAATAAAAGTAGAAGAAGAGCAGCTTGCGGTGTCTATGGGCAGCGGCGGACTTGCCGTACTTGCTACTCCCGCAGTGGTTGCTCTTATGGAAAATGCGGCTTTTGAACTGTGCGAAGAAATTTTAAATAATGACGAACTTACAACAGTAGGTACAGCAATTTCTATAGAACACACAAGTCCTACTCCTCTCGGCGCAGAGATTTCCGCTACAGCCGTATTAAAAGAAAATGACGGCAGATTCTTTAATTTTGAAGTAAGCGCAAGTGACGCAAAAGGAATTATTGCAAAGGGAACTCACACAAGAGTGAGCGTAAAGGCTGAAAAATTCCAGAAAAAGGCGGATGAAAAGTTTAATGGTTAAGCACGATTACATACTTTTTGACCTTGACGGCACTATCAGTAAAAGTGCCGACGGTATAAAATATTCTCTCGAAAATGCAATAAAACAAATGGGAAAACCCGTGCCCGATCTTAGCGATTACACATTGTATATAGGTCCGCCGTTAATTGATACATTTTTGAATATCTGCCACTTTTCTCAAGAGGAAAGTCTGCGTGGCGTAGAGGTTTACAGAGATATTTATAATACAGAAGGTAAATTTGTAAACAAAGCTTATGACGGAATTGAAGAACTGCTTAAAAAAATCAAAACTGACGGAAAGAAGATTGCGGTTTGTTCGTCTAAATATGAATTGTTTGCCAAAGAGATTATTGAAATTCTCGGACTTTCACAGTATTTTGACGCAGTGTGCGGTTCTACGCTTGACGGCAGCCGAAAAGATAAAAAAGATTTGATTCCGTATGCACTTAATTCTCTCGGTACATGTCTTGAAAAAGACAGGGAAAACGCTGTGATTATCGGCGATACCTACTTTGATACCAAAGGCGCTGTTCAGACGGGGATTGATTTTGTCGGCGCAAACTACGGCTACGGCGATATTGAACAGATGAAGAAAGAGGGCGGAAGAGTTTTTGCCGACACTCCTCTTGAAATTTATAATCTTATTTAATGCAATTTGCGCACACAGCTTTCATATACATATAAAGTATATGGAGGTTTTGAAATGTTTGTTTTACGATTTAAAAAGAAACGATTTATTGTAGCATTAATTGTTGCTTTGGCAGTGATTACCGTATTTATAATTCTTATAAACGCAGATTTCACACATGTGGAAGATTATGCGGAATTTAATTCTGAAAACTATTCGCTAAAGGCTGACAGCAGTGATGACAGAATAAAATTTTTTCAACAGTTGGGAATAAATGCGGTTGACGAATCGGTTGACGAGGTAATTATTCCGCAGGATTTTAACAGCGTATATGAAAAGTATAACGAAATTCAGAAAAAATCCGTATTTGATTTGAGCAATTATGCGGGTAAGCCCGCAAAACGCTATACATACAGTATTGATGACGGAAAAAAGGCTGTTATACTAGTTTATAAAAACCGAATTATCGGCGGTCACATAACAAGCGGCGTATACGGAGAAGATTATCTGCCTTTGTTTTAGGCAGAAAGGAAGGTAAAATGGACAGACTTGATAAAATTTTGGTTTCTCAAAATGTCGGCAGTCGCAAAGAAGTACAAAAACTCATAAAAGACGGTGCAGTATGCGTAAACGGAGAATGTATCAAACAGCCGCAACACAAAGTAGATGCTGTGGCTGATGACATTACCGTCGGCGGACAACCTCTTTTGTACAGCAAATATGTTTATATAATGATGAACAAACCTGCCGGAGTTCTATCCGCAAGCAACGATAAAAGAGCGGAAACCGTAATAGACCTTTTGCCAGAGGAGTTTCAGCGCCCCGGCTTATTCCCGGCAGGCAGATTGGACAAGGATACCGAGGGACTTCTTATTATTACAAATGACGGGGAATTTGCGCACAATATGCTTTCGCCGAAAAAACATGTCGAGAAAAAGTACATAGCACAGCTTGACGGTGAAATTACCGAAGAAATGATAAGTGATTTTGAAAACGGTATTGTATTTGCCGACGGAACACGCTGTATGCCGGCAAAACTTGAAATTTCCGGCGAAAATCCGGATAAAACGACCGCAATTGTAACGATTTGCGAGGGTAAATTCCACCAGGTAAAGAAAATGTTTGCGGTATGTGGAAAAAATGTTGTGCACCTTAAACGAATATCAATCGGCGATTTGTATTTGGATAGCAATTTGCATATAGGAGAGACTAAAATGTTATCGGAATTAGACAAAATGTCAATCTTTATGGGCAATATGCACTAAAATCAGGCAGTATTTTTTAACTAGTCGCTGAATTAAATAAAATAATGACTAAAATTTTAGTCAAAATCAGTATAGTAAAAAAACAGCAAAAGTGATATATTATTAACTGTAATAAAGCAAAACAGTATTTTCTTTGATATAGATTTTCGGATTTTTGCTTCATCGGATTATTGGAGGTTTATAAAAATGGCAAATGTATCTTTAAGACACATCTATAAAATCTATGACGGTGGCGTTACAGCCGTAACAGATTTTAACCTTGAAATTGCAGACAAGGAATTTATTATTCTCGTTGGACCGTCAGGTTGCGGTAAGTCAACTACACTTCGTATGATCGCAGGTCTTGAGGATATCTCAAAGGGTGAACTTTACATCGGCGATATGCTCGCTAACGATGTTGCACCTAAGGACAGAGATATTGCAATGGTATTCCAGAACTATGCTCTTTATCCGCATATGACTGTATATGATAATATGGCTTTCGGTCTTAAGCTCCGTAAAACTCCTAAGGACGAGATTAAGAGAAGAGTAGAAGAGGCAGCTCGTATCCTCGGTATTGAGCAGTATCTCGACAGAAAGCCAAAGGCTCTTTCAGGTGGTCAGAGACAGCGTGTTGCTCTTGGCCGTGCTATCGTTCGTGACCCTAAGGTATTCTTACTTGACGAGCCGCTTTCTAACCTTGACGCTAAGCTCCGTGCTCAGATGAGAACAGAGATTTCTAAGCTTTACCAGAGACTCGGTACAACATTCATCTATGTAACTCATGACCAGACAGAGGCTATGACAATGGGTACAAGAATTGTTGTTATGAAGGACGGCTTCATTCAGCAGGTTGATACTCCACAGCATCTCTATGACAAGCCATGCAATATGTTCGTAGCAGGCTTTATCGGTTCACCGCAGATGAACTTTATCGACGCTACACTTAAGAAGGTTGGTTCAGAGTATGCACTTTGCTTTGACAAGTATCAGGTTATCGTTCCTTCTGAAAAGACAAAGGGCGGCGTGCTTGATCCATATGTAGGCAAGGAAGTTGTATTTGGTATTCGTCCTGAGCATGTTCACGATGAGCCTGAGTTCCTCGCTAAGTGCGCAAGCGACAACGGCGTTGTTGATTGTAATGTTGATGTTACAGAGCTTATGGGTGCTGAGATTTACCTTTATGTAAATATCGGCGGTATCCCTGTAACTGCAAGAGTTGAGCCTACTTCAACCGCTAAGCCGGGTGACAGCATTAAGGCTGCATTTGAGCTTGATAAGATCCACATCTTTGATAAAGAAACAGAGCGTACAATCATTAACTGATTTTAATATGTACTTATTTAAGGCGGAGCGCATTGTGCTCCGCCTTAGTTTGCTTTTAGAGTTCTTGTTCTTTATCAAAATTGAGATAAATTACAGTTTAACGGAATTCTTTGTCAAGCAATTATAAAAGTTTGGTCGACCTTTTCAAAGGTCGTGGGTGTGGGCAAA